>ERZ809747.121-NODE-121-length-40397-cov-9.06643_pt1 | contig 40397 bp, 37 predicted proteins | sample MGYA00520277_ERZ809747 | MGnify/ENA primary metagenome ERZ809747 (study PRJEB31588, sample SAMN03401218) | human gut metagenome | study: EMG produced TPA metagenomics assembly of the PRJNA231909 data set (A prospective, longitudinal analysis of the...
TCCCCCCTCCCTACCTCTGGACTCCACTCTCCCCGCAACGAGTTAAGGGCTGCTCGCCCTTAACAATTCCGAAGATGAGGTCGAAACGGAAAAAAGCTAGTCGCTGCGCTTAACGCTTTTTTCTCGTTTCTCCAATTTGCTGCTTCGCAGCAGACTTTACGCCTTTGCTGAACGTAAAGTTCTGCGAAAGCGTAACACCATCGGCGGAGCCGTAAACCGGAGAAGCCCAAAAAATGCGTTTAGCGAAGCGGCTAGCATTTTTGGGCTTCGACTTCCCCTTCGGGGTCTGAAAGGGGCGAGCAGCCCCTTTCTCGTGGATCCAGCGCGTCGAAATCGCTGGTGCTTTTCTGGTTCTCTTTTGGCACGCAAAAGAGAACTTAACCTCGCGTAACCGCGCTCTACCCCCGCGCCACAAGCGCGTGATGCCATTCAAAAATGCCCCTCAAAGTCCCCTTCGATTTCATAGGGCCAGCTGAGGATGCCGCCGAGGTCGTAGATATTGGTATAGCCCAGTGCATCCAGCTTCTGGACGGCGTCAGCGCTGCGGCGGCCGGTGCGGCAGTAGACCAGCCAGGGTGCGTCCTTGTCGGGCAGCACCTCGGCAGCGCGGCTCATCACCTCACCCAGCGGCAGCAGCTTTGCGCCCGGGATATGGCCCACTGCGTACTCGTCCGGCTCCCGCACGTCCACAGCCTGTGCCTTTTTCGCGTCCAGCAGACGGATGGCGGCTGCTGGCTCGATCTTCTGTATCATAAGTATCTCTCCTTATATCTCTTGTTGCATCATCTTATGATAACAGATATTTTTTGTTCTAGCAAGATGACTTTTCGATATTTCCGCGTCCGGAGCAAAAGGCAGGTTTTTTCACTTTCCAAAAGCGGGTAGTCGTGGTATACTGGAAGACAAGCAAGGAGAGAACCGCTATGAAATTTTCCACCAAGAGCCGCTATGCGCTGCGGCTGATGGCCGAGCTGGCCCGCTACGCCCCGGGTACCACCGTCTCGCTGAAGGAGATCAGCGAGCGCCAGCAGCTGAGCCTGAAATATCTGGAGCAGATCGTCACTCCGCTGGCCCGCGTGGGCCTCGTCAAGAGTGAGCGCGGCAGTCAGGGCGGCTACCGCCTGACCAAAGCCCCCGCCGACTACACCGCCGGTGAGATCCTGCGGGCCATCGAGGGCAGCGTGGCCCCCATCCCCTGCCTCGGCAGCGAGACCAACGAGTGTCCCATGTCTGACCAGTGCTTCACTCTGCCTTTCTGGGCCGGGCTGGACGATGTGATCAACCAATACATCGACAGCGTCACCCTCGAGCAGCTGGCTCAGAGCCTGCCCGCCGTCAAAGAGGGCTGCGGCTGCTGCGGCACCAAGTCCTGATTTTTCTACCCCGGGATTGACTCCGCGTCCAAAAAAAGGTATACTGTTTGAGTATCACCGCCGGGGTGTTGCGCAGTTGGTAGCGCGCCTGCTTTGGGAGTGCCGTGGCGGTATCCGGGACGGGTCAGGGCGAAACGCCGCAAAGCCTTGTAACACCTGCGTTTGCGGGACTTTCCACGATTGCCGAAAGCGGTATAAAATCGGCTTTGACCACATAAATGACCACAGACAGAAAAATCTTTATTTTTACCCCTCGCCGTGGTATCATGGCAAAAAAGTGAATATCCGGGTGTAGCTCAACTGGTAGGGCGCGACATTTGGGATGTCGAGGTTGGGTGTTCAAGTCACCTCACTCGGACCAAAATCCCTCTGAAATCATTGATTTTTCAAGGGTTTCATAAGGATGTTTTTTGGATTTTGGATTATGCGGTATGGCATTGTAGGTGCTATACCGCATTTCCTTTCCAAAGAATGACCTTTGAACGGTCAAATTCTCCGATATGGTTATAGATGATCTCGATTTCCTGTAACCGTCTGCCGCTGCTCTTATCGGGAGCGTGGACGATAATCTTGTCAATAAACTCCCGGAGGATTTCAGGCGTCAACTCGGTCAGGTCCGTGTATTTCTTTACAATGGCAAGGAAGCGTTTTACATCCACGCTTTTCTTGGAGCTCGCTCTGGATTCCATCCGCCTCAGTCTGTAAGGTACGCTGTTCGTCCTCATAGCCCTTCGACATTTTCATAAAACGCTCGTCAGAAAGTTTGCCAATGATATTATCCTCATAGATACGCTGGAAAATAGTATCCAGTTCCCCAATCCGCTTCTGTATCTCTGCCAGACGTTTTTTCTTTTGCGATAACTCACGGTTTCGCTGCCGCATATCGGAATCCATTATCATCCGCACAAATTCATCCTCATAGTTGGAAACATACTGGATCACCTCTTTCAGATTTTCAAGGACGATCCGCTCCACAACTACATTTCGGATGTAGTGCATGGTACAGTTGGCCGTATTGCTGCGGTAATTCTCGCAGAGATAATGGTGCTTTTCGGCAGGTTCGTCAGCCTTGCGGTGGAAGGACAGCTTACGTCCACAGTCCGCACAATAGAGCAAACAGGAAAACATCGGCATTTCTCCCATCCTGGTAGGACGCCGTTTGCCTGCCCGGATTTTCTGGACAATCTCAAAAGTTTCCTTGTCTATGATCGCCTCATGGGTGCCTTCAAAGACTTTCCACTGGTCAGGGCTGTTATAGATGGTCTTGTGGACTTTATAGGATTTTACATAGGTCTTGAAATTCACTGTATGCCCCAGATAATCCATCCGGTCCAGTATCTTTGCGACCACCGGCCCATTCCAGGTAAACTTGTCAGCAGGAAGGGCTGTCCGTGGCTTTCCACCTTTCTCCAATGCATAATACGTAGGGCAGAGGATTTTTCGTTCCGTCAGGATGTTGGCAATCTGCGTAGGACCGTAGCCCCCGACACACAGCCGGAAGATTTCCCGCACGACTTCGGCGGCTTCTTCGTCTATGATCCATTCCTTTTTATTCTCAGGATTTTTCATATAGCCGTAGGGAGGATGGGAGCCAATGTGTTCGCCAGCCATTCCCTTTGACCGCTTCACGGCGCGGATTTTCTTGCTTGTGTCCTTTGCGTACCACTCATTGATGATATTGCGGAAGGGAGTAAACTCATTATCCTCCTGGTTGCTGTCCACCCCATCATTAACTGCGATAAAGTGAACGTCATGCTCCGGGAAGAAAATTTCCGTGTACATCCCCACCTGCAGGTAATCACGACCGAGGCGGGACATATCTTTTACAATGACCCGCTTGACCTTCCCGGCCTCCACATCAGCGATCATGCTCTGGAAACCGGCCCGGTTAAACGTCGTCCCTGAGACGCCATCATCAATATAGAACTGGAGATTCGTGTATCCTCTGTCCAGCGCATACTTTTTGAGGTTTTTTTTGATTGATAATACTGTTGCTGTCGCCCTCCTGTTTATCATCTTGGGATAACCTGCAATACAGGGCAGTTATTTCTTCCTGGTTCAAAACTGCAAAAGGAAAACTGTTTGCGGCAGGGCGGGTGTTTGACTGTAACATTACAACCTCCTTATCCGACAGTCAAACAGGCAATGCTTTTTCCAACTCTATTATACCGCGCTGCCTGGGAACTGTCTGCTGCCTTTCAGGAATTTACGGGCTTTTTTCGGAGGTCGTTTCGGATCAGGCGTCTCACTTTGGAAACTGCGTCCTCCGTGGCGTCGGGTCTGGAATGGGATTTTACAACATATGGCTGGCTCACTGCCAGTGGCATGAACTGGGAGGACTACCGGACGGTGTTTCGCAAGTACCGCCATGCGCTGTACATCACCAATGTGAGCAAGGAGAAACCGGAACAGACCACCGAGCTGAACTATCAGTTTCTGACCACCGTTTCCATTCAGGGTGACGAGTTCCGCCCTGCCGATCTGCCGGACGGCTGGGACCACAGCCCGGAGACAGACGAGCGAAATTGGCTCACCAAGCAGACGGAACTGGCGTATTACAATTTCTGCGCCGATGAATCGTTTCGGCAGAATTACTTTCTGGAGAAGTTTGAGCGGGTCAGCTGGTGGGAACGACACCAAGGCAAGGACCAGATCCTTGCCGCCGTGCTGAAAAAGAATCCGAGCTTCATCAACGAACCGGTCTATGCCAAGCGACTGGAGGATAAAGCCGATAAAATCGTGGAGCAGTACGCCGTCGGCCGGTTGATCATAGCGGGAGACAACCGTTATCTTTCCGGTGATCTTCTGGACTTTCTGGCATTTCTGCTCCCGACTGTTCCGCCGCGCAAACGCAGGCAACGGATGTTTTACAGCACTGTCATGACCGATCACTTCCCGGAGAGTTCCTTCTATGCACCCCAGGCGGCCTATGCCCATGACGACGCCTGCACGCTGCTACGCAATCCACACATTGCCCGCAACGAGGAGCTACAGCTTTCCTTCTACGACGCGAAGGGAGAGAGAAAGCAGATGCGGCATTACTATTTCGGGCACCTGACGGATGTGGTGATGGTGGATTCCAATATGCTGGCTGCGGAGCGGCTGGGCGGCGCTGACTACGACGGCGATATGATCAAGACCATATCTGATCCGATCCTGAATGCCTGCGTCCGCCGCAACTACAACCTCTACCGCTACGAGAAACACAAATCCCTTACCAACATTGAGAACATTCCGCTGTTGATGATCCCCACGGCCCAGCCACAGATCCGCAATGCCGACGACTGGGAGGCTCGCTTTGAAACTGTCCGCAGCACCTTCTCCTCCCGCGTCGGCCAGATCTGTAACGCCGCACTGGACCGCAGCATCATTGCCTACAACGAAAACTCCGACGCCGAGGAGCGGGAGCGCTACCGGGAGGAGACTGAGACATTAGCCATTCTCACCAGGCTGGAGATCGACTCGGCCAAGAGCGGCATCCGTCCGGATCTGGATGAGTACCTGACCCATAAGGCCGTCAAGCGCAGCGACTTTCTCAAATATAAAACACTGGTAGAAGAAATGGAGACCCGGCGTGCCTGGTATGAGCCAACCCATGCGGCCAAGGTAAAAACGTTTTTCAAAAAGGTGGATTGGAGCAAGGTGGACTCCAATGTAGAGCGTCTGCCGTATCTGGCACAGCAGCTGAAAAAGAACACGCCGCGTATCAAGGCAAAGCCCGCCAGGGACGAGGAGCTATTTTCCTTCGCTCAGCAGCCGGACTGGAAGGGGCAGCTGAACTCCGATAAGCTGACGGCGGTGGATGCGCTGCTGCGGGATTACGATGCCTGTCTCTCCCGCATCCGGGCCTGTCGCGTTCCGGTGAAAGAGAAAAAGCGGAAGAGCGATGTGGAACGCATCCTGTATGCCAGAGGGCAGGAGGATGCATATGATCCCGACGAGCTGTACGCCCTGTTCGGCAGTCTGCCGCCGGAAAGGGTGTCCGCTCTGCTGCACGCCATGAGGGAGCAGGCATGGCACCTCATGGACGGAGATGCACGGGAGCGCTTCCTGCGGAAATGGCTTCCGGAGCCGGAGTTTGAAGATATATACGATCTACTGACCGATTTCCGCCTCGGCGGCTATCGCATCCTCGGAGACATTGTCTGCGATATGGAGGACGAGAACACCGGCAGGGAGAAAAAGCAGCTGTTCCGCGAAAGCGACTCGGAAGCCTTCTCTGCCATGATGAGAGCCTTTTCGGACAAGTCCGCCTCTCGAAGCTACCGTGATGCCGTAACGGCCAAGTGCCGAGAGCTGCTGACCGCTATCGTGAGACCGGCTTTGGCCGTTCGCTATGTGGTGGCCCTTGGCAGGCGTGACCTACTGTGGGATCTGCTGCCGGAGTATATCAAGAAAAATGTTCTGGAGGTGCGGGATGATTAACGAATGGGAGGAATTCTACGCATATACCGGAACAGTTTCCTATACCGCCAGTAAGAAGAGTGACACGACCTGGCTGGGCCGGTTTACCTTTGCCACGATTTTGGAGTTTGAGGGGATGGCTCGGATTTTGACCATCCTGGCCCGCGGGTATCTATTCCACGGCAAGGACGGAGCGATCCTTTCGGGTGATTCGCATAATCGGATCGACCACGCCCGCCGTGCGCTCTGCGCCTGGTGCAGTGTACCGGAGGATGGGAAGCGTGCACCGGACAAGGAATGGCAGTTCCAGACGGATTTTTCAGAATTGCACACAGAGTTCCCGGAGCTGGTGGATGCGGACGGAACCGGCTGGTTCCTCCGCCATGTCCTCCGCACTGCGGACTTCATGCTGACGCACCCGGAAAAGGTGCGCAGCACCTCGCTCAAGTATGCGGAGGTCATTCAATCAAAGTTTGCTGCCGCATGGCGAAGCAAGGTAATGCAGTACCAGATCCCGATTTTACGCCCCAAACCAAGGGCGCGTGGACGCTGCGCTTTGATGATGTCCTTGCCGATGCGTTGGAGCTGGGGCCGCTGCGCAGAGAGGGGCCGGAACTGCCGCTTGAACTGACAGAGAAAGTAACAATAGCGCTTCCGAAGGAAATTCCATCTGAGGTTGCCTGTACATTGATCCGCTATTACCTCGCCAACCGGCAGGATGATTGCGAATGGGTCGTCCTGCCGGTGGCAAGCTTTGACGCCTACTTCGGGGACACCAGCTTCAGCAAGAAGTATCTGCCCAAGATCCCTGCAGAAATCGTGGAGCGGAGCAGCGCCTTCGGCATCAGCCGGTATCAGGTCACGGAAGAATATCTGCCATAGGATACAGACAGCGGGACAAGCCTTTACGGCCTGTCCCGCTGTTTTTCTGTCTGGATTTTTGAAAGTGTTTTCCTTGTCTATGGCGGCTCAGTCGCTGAGCTGCTGCCTATGATTTACTCGTCATCATCAGGCCACGATGAGATCATGTGAATATCGCCGGTGTCCATATCCATTGCCATGTGGTCGCCCATGCGCATCATGAAATCCCCATCGAAGTCCATCGCCATGCTGTCAGAAATGCTCATGGCGAAGTCGCCGTCATCGTAGTCGAAAATGTACTTTGACATACCGTGCACCTCCAATTTTAATCATCGTATTCCGGATAGTCAGGCGCCCACTCGGGCATCCAATGCGCTTTGTTTCTGCGGTTTGCATTGTGAGTTCTCTGGTGCGCTCTGTGGTTCGGATTCATCTGATTGGCCCGATTGTCAGCGTCAGCTTGATATGCCTTGTTATTGGGATTATGCAGATTTGCCCAGTGATCCAGTTGTGCTTTGGTATGTGTTTTTCCTGATACCTTTCCCATAATCAGCCTCCTTTCTGAACCGAAAAAAGCCCACGCACTTTGCTTCGTGCGTGGACTGCGATCATCCGGAAGACCGCTTTGCACGCAACAAAACAAACCCGACGAAAGAACACTTTCTTCGGTTCGATTTTGTGGTGCAAAGCATCGAAACAACAGGGGGACACGACAGTCAACCAGCAAACTGCTTTCTCAATTCCATAATGAGAATTTGATTGGAATCAATAGTTTCGAGGATTTACATATTTTTTTTTTTTTTTTTACTCGCTTCATTGTCTATGTCACTGCCGTTCGATATGATTCGTACTCTCATGATACGAACGATCAAAGTTCAGGACAGTCCAACAATTTAACACTATCATGATAACATGAATGGGAAGCGAATGCAATAGGAAACTGCAAATTTCACCCCACGTCCAATTTCGTGTCTATCAAATGAATCCGCTATGAAAGCCGTCCTGACCTAAAAGTCAGGACGGCTTTCACACTTTAGAAATCAGTTTTAACCCGCATACTTTTTGAAGTTCTCAGCTTGTTCCAGAACCTCCTTATAAACATCATCAATAGTAACAGGCGGATAATCAAACTCGTCCAACAGCAAAATGAGGTCAACTTGAAGATTTGCCTTAATATCATCGCGTGTAGACCAGTCGGTGTACTTAGCTTTGTCATCGACAATGATCTTAATCCTCTTAGAGAGTTCAATCATCTTATCGTCCGGGTACTCAAACTCGTACTTTTTTGCTACTGCCTTGAGGATGTCATAAAAGGCTTTTTCTTCGTAGTCAATTCCCATGCCTTTGAAGGAGTCTTTTTCCTTTTTGAGTTCTTCGAGGAGCTTCGCAAGTTGCTCCGCCACATCGTCAAGGACTTCGTTAGCAAAAGCCTCATCACGACGGCGATTATTGTACTCATCAACAACGCGCTTGAGACGATCCGAGAACTCCATGCCCATGATGCGGTTGACCTTTTTATACTCATCAATTGCCTGAGAGAGAAGCCTCTGCAACACCTTTATTTTCGTATTTGGAAGCTGGATTGCATTGATCCTATCCAGATACTCGTCACTGAAAATATCGACAGAAATGTGCTTTCCAGTTTCAAACAGTTCCTCAATTCCATCCGATTGAATTGCACCTTCAAGCAGCTCACGGACGCGGGCGTTCATTTGTGAAATGTCAGGGGCATCACCCTTTGTAAGTTTGAAAAGTATCGAACGCACAGCACAGTAGAAATGCAGATAGTCCTTCTCTTCATCGGAAATTGCATCGCTGGAACTGCATAGATTGAACGCTTGCTTCATACGCTTGACCGCAGCCATAAAGCGAGTTTCCAAATCTTCCGTGAGCTGGACATACTCAACAGCACGATTGAGGCAAGCAAGCTGCTCCTTCGGTGAGCCGTTGAAATAATCTATGCTATTGAAATTGTGGAACATCTGCGCCAAGACATCAAGTTGGTCTTTGACAATCGTGACAGACTGTTCGACACCTTCAAATTCATCGCTCTCAAAGTTGGTGTACTTCTTGAGGGCGAGATTCATATTTTTCTTGATACCGATATAGTCCACAATTAAGCCCTTGTCCTTGCCGGTATAGACGCGGTTGACGCGGGAAATTGTCTGAATGAGGGTATGCTGCTGGATGGGCTTGTCGATGTAAATTGTGTCAAGTGCCGGTACATCAAAGCCGGTCAGCCACATATCAACGACAATCGCAATTTTGAAGTTAGATTTTACATTCTTAAACTGACGGTCAAACTCCTTGCGATCATCCTTCGTTCCAAGCATTTCATAAAGCTCTGGCTCGTCATCTTTATTTCGCGTCATGATGAGCTTGATCTTCTCGATGGGCTTGAGTTCTTTTTGCTCTTTTTCTGTCAGCACAACCTCATCAGGACAGACCTTTTTCTCTGCCCATTCCGGTCTCATCCCGACAACAATCTGATAAAAGGCGTATGCTATTTTGCGATTGGAGCAGACAAACATTGCTTTTCCTGCAACGGTAGCTCCTTCGGCAACGCGGGTCTCATAGTGGTTAATGAAGTCTTCCGCAACTGCGTGAAGTCGGTCAGGATCACCGATGATCGCATCAATATGAGCAACCGCCTTCTGGCTTTCCTCAATCTGATGCTCATTTGCGCCTTCAACAGCACAACGGTCATAATAATCTTCAATTTCCCGAACCTTTGCCTGATCAAGCGTGACCCGTGCAGCGCGTCCGTCGTAGACAAGGTTGACCGTGATACCATCTTTGACCGCTTCTGTCATTGTGTAGGCATCGACAACCGGACCGAAGACTTCAATCGTGCCATCTACGGGTGTACCTGTAAAACCAACATAGGTTGCATTGGGGAGAGAATCATGTAGGTATTTTGCAAATCCATAGGTTCGTTCTACACCTTCAGCAGTGACCTTGACTTTCTGATCAAGGTTTATCTGGCTACGGTGCGCCTCATCGGATATACAGATTACATTCGCTCTATCCGTCAGAAGCTCCAAATCCTCGGTGAACTTTTGGATAGTGGTCATGTACACACCGCCGCTTGTTCTGCCTTGAAGTTCCTGACGCAGTTTTTCACGGGAATCAATACTTACGACGGTTTCGTCACCAATGTACTTTTTGGATGCTACAAACTGTTTTGAGAGCTGGTCATCCAAATCAGTTCGGTCGGTAATAATCAGGATTGTAGGGCTATGGAAGAAGGTACTCTTCATAAGCATTCTTGTGAGGAAGAGCATAGTATAGCTTTTTCCGCAGCCTGTCGCGCCGAAGTATGTGCCGCCTTTACCGTCCCCCTCCGGTCTGAGATGTGCCTTAATATTCTCAAACAGTTTGACCGCAGCAAAATACTGAGGATAACGGCAAACAATCTTGATGTCTTTATCCGAGCTATCAGGGAAATAGGCAAAATCCTTGATAACCGCTAAGAGGCGTTCCTTTCGGAACAGTCCGCCCACCATAGTTACAAGGGAATTGATGCCGTCCAATTCCTTATCGTCAGCCTCAATCTTTCTCCACGCATAGAAGAAGTCATACGGGGAGAAGAAGGAACCGTATTTATTATTTGCACCATCGCTTATGACGATGAAGGCATTATATTTGAAGAGCTCAGGAATATCACGGCGATAACGCACGGTGAGCTGAGTATAGGCGTCCATAATCGTCGTATTTTCCTTGACTGCGCTCTTAAACTCAAGCACAACAACAGGAATGCCATTGATGAATACAATCCCATCTGGTATGCGTAGCTGGTTGTTGATGCCTTCAATTTCAAATTGGTTGACGATCTTGAACACGTTTTTCTCTGGCTCGTCAAAGTCAATCAGCTCAATGTAAAGGTCTTTCTTTGTGTGATCTTCTCGGTTGAAGATGAAGCCATCACAAATCATTTTGCAGACAGCTTTGTTTGCCTCGTGGATCGTGCCGGAAATAGACCTTAGGCGAAGAATAATGCTATCAACTTCGCTTGAGGTGAGTTCCTCTGTGGCATATCTGTTCAGGAGGTACTTCCGCAGATCGTCGATAAGCAGAACCTCAGAGCGTTCACGGTGAATCTGCTCACCATTCAAATAGATATACCCTTCATCTTGAAACAAATCCATGATGGACATTTCAAGAGAATGCTCATTGAAGTTCGCCATTATCATTTCCCCCTAACTGCCTCTGCATTTCTGCTTCAAAGGCTTTTTCTCCTTGCTGTAAGTCGTACTCCTGATACTTCAAGCCCAAGCGTGTCAGCATGAGTGTACCTTCCCAGTCATCAATGTTCGAGTATTGCGTTGCATGGTTTACATCAGTGAGAACGCCGAGGATCAATCCCGTACAATCGAGTGCAAAGTCTATCATTTCCTGCACATCCGGATATAAAATAGGATGACGGTCTGTAAGGTTCTCGTTGTGCAATATACGTTGTTCATCGTTGTGGGCGTAGAGCTTATTCCTCTGCATTCGGATGTTCTCTCTTTTTTACTCAGCGCATAGAACCGTTTTTGGTACAGGGCTAAAAACTCAGGAAAAGTCAAATTCACCCGAACCGGAGCATTCTCTGCATCCGGAATGTTAAATATCGTAAAGAGTTTCCTGTCCGACTCAACCTGCGCCTTGAAAAACCGCTCTTCCTGTGGTTTGAGCTGATGCTGGTACGGGACTTGATAGGAAAATGCTGTCCCATCGTGTTCTACGGTCATTGTTTCTCTGTACTCAGGAAATAGGTCTTGGTTTTCCGCGCATTTTGAAAGGAGGGTTCCAATGGACACGACGCCATTTGAGCTATCATACAGTTTGGCGATCTCCATAAAACAGGCTTTCATCAAAGCTCCGTGGATCGTTTGATAGAACGCTGGTGACAGCTTCATTTCTTCCCCGTATTCACGCTGGTTCTTGCGATACTGCTGCAAGATGAGGTAATAGGCATTTGCGTCAAAAGCTCCTTGATGAAGCTCTTCGGCAATTTTGATCAGCGTATCCTTGTCCATTTTCATCCCTCCCTTCGTAGGTAAATGATAATTTAGCGGCTTGAGATTTGGGACAGGAGTAGACGTTTCAGAGACTCCAAATGTTGTATTTCATATTAGTTTTCTCTGATCGAAGAAAACAGTGGCTCAACTTTATTGTGGTACTCTTTCATTGATGCCTCGTCAGGAAGTAGGATCGGTATCTGACCGAAAAGTGTTTTGTTGATGTTCAATGTTGTACTTCCGCCAGCTCCGAGTTGCTTCAAATACTTATTAAGCGTTGTCATCTTCGTATATACATAGAACGGGCTAATTTGGTCTTTGCATATAATTGAGTTAATCTGTTGGTTGGTCTGACTTGGTTCAGCAGTAAGACAAACCAAGCCTACGGATGCAATGCAACTTACGCAAACGCTGTTTGCTGGAAGCATTTTTCCCGGCTGTGTTGATGCGCCTTTCTCTGAAAGAAAGCGGGCGGTTGATGTTGTATAGACACTTCCGTGCATATCCGGAATTGTAATAAACGGGATTGTCCCACCATAGTTTTGCGGATCGGCAGTTGGAGGTGTCTTTCCGCAAATCACATCAGAGGCTATATCATCAACCGTTACCTCCTTCCAAGATGATGGCTGTGAGCCATCAAAGGGAATATAGTCAACAAAGAAGCACTTGTAGATGGATAATGCAGCCGCTTCTAAATTATCATTTTCCGCTCTCTTCAAAGCAATGCGGTCGGTAATTGCACGGTAGGACTCGACGATCTCACATTGTCTCGCATAGGAGGGAACAGGGAGCTTTATACGGCAAAGATCGTCCCATGTAATTCCGCCTCGAACACTGCCGTCCGTCATGAACCAGCACTCACGGTCAAACTCCGGTCTACGAAACCACATCATCAAATACTCTTCATTTAAGACATCGCGGTCAATAATCTCAAACATGAAATACGCCGGAGAAACTATTGCGGGGCTGTCTTTCTCATAGAGCGCAATCGGAAGACGTTCATCGCGCCCAACGTGCATTGGGTTACAGGCAAACAATCCCTTGCTGATTAGCTTATACCGGCTCAAATCTGTGCCAATTACATTTGCGACGGAAGGCATAAACTCTTTGTCGATGCTTATGCCAAGAACAGTGCTGGTGACTTCCTCGGAGTTCCGATAATCAACAAGCTGAATATGTTTACCAAGGGGTTCATAATTCGATTTCATAGCCCAGCTCCTTAAACACGGTCAACAGGTCAGCCTTCGACTTCTCTTCTGCAACAAGCAGATCACGAAGCTCACTTTGCAGCGTCTTCATTTTCGTATCAAAGTCGATGTTCTCATCACGGTTTACAAACTCGATGTAACGGCTCGGAACAAGGGTAAAGCCCTTTTCTGCAACCTCACGAGTCTTTTTATTCTTGTTCAGAATCCAAAGCGTAACGCTGATGTCCGTGGTGTAGAAGAGGTTTCGGGGAAGGATGATGATTGCTTCGACGAGATTGTTCTCGATGATCTGACGGCGGATTTTTAACTCTGTACCATCGTCAGATAGTGCGCCGTTTGCAAGCAGGAAACCGGCAACACCGTTCTGAGAGAGCTTTGAAACAATGTTCAGAATCCAGCCATAGTTTGCGTTACTCGTGGGCGGAACTTCATAGCCGTCCCAGCGCGGATCATCAATCAGCTCATTATCACCACGCCATTCTTTCTGATTAAATGGCGGGTTTGCCATAATGTAATCTGCCTTGAGGTCCTTGTGCTGGTCATTGGTGAATGTGTTCGCTGCCATTTCTCCGAGGTTTGCAGAGATGCCGCGAATAGCCAGATTCATTTTGCACAGCTTGTACGTCGTATTTGTATATTCCTGACCGTAGATAGAGACCTTCTTCTTGTTGCCGTGATGTGCCTCCACGAACTTCATTGACTGCACGAACATTCCACCAGAACCGCAGCAAGGGTCGTAGAGAATGCCATCATACGGTTCAATCATTTCTGCAATCAAATTGACAATGCACTTCGGCGTATAGAACTCGCCCTTGCCTTTGCCTTCCGCAAGTGCAAACTTGCTCAGGAAGTATTCGTAGACCTGCCCGATAATGTCATTCTCTTTATCGCCCGTGTTGATCTTATCAATCTCGTCCAGCAGTGATGCCAGCTTTGCTGTGTCGATGTGAAGACGTGAGTAGTAGTTGTCCGGCAGTGCGCCTTTCAGCGCGGGATTCGCTTTCTCAATCGTATAGAGGGCGGTATCGATTTTCAGCGCAATGTCATCCTGTTTCGCCTTCTCCATGATGAAAGACCAACGGCTGATCTCAGGCAGGAAGAACACGTTGTCCTTCGTATAGAAGGCAACATTGTCAACAAACTTTTCGCCGTATTTTTCAGCAATGGCTTTTCTTTGCGTCTCAAACTTATCACTGGCAAACTTCAAGAAGAAGAGACTGAGAACGACGTGTTTGTATTCTGCCGGCTCAACTGAACCACGAAGTTTATCTGCGGACTTCCATAGAGCTTCTTCCATAGAAATCTCTTTTTTCGGTTTATTGGCGGCCCGTGCCATATTGATTCCTCCTGATTTTATAACGCTTCAATGCATCCTACTGTAATGGGCGCCGCACTATAGATTCGTATTCTTTCACATTAGAGTGAAATGTGAAAATACTGCTCTAAATGCTCTTTAAAGGCAAGATATAATTTTTTGCTGGCATCTACATGGAATTTTGCCATACGAGGCCAATCAATATCTTTAGAAATATCAACACCGGGCAAAAAAGTATGTATCTTGCTTGCCTTATTGTCGTCCATGCGGCTCCAAATCAATTGTGTCCCTATAACTTTCTCAATATTATCTTTCCTGGCAAATAGGAAACCAAATAGTTCCTTGTTTTTCTCTTTTGATGCCATGCCCAAATAGAGTTCGACACGGGATTCATCGAAGTTTGCAACACAGTCGATATGGATGCCAGGAATACCCACAAAACCGGCAATCCAGTTACTCGTTACAGGGTTCACATTCCCGAAAAGTCCATTTTCGCTAAAAGCATTTTTGAGCTGCGGAAGTGTGTATTCCCAATATTTTTTGCGGATTTCATAACGATTTCCAGCAACTGTCTCAGAATTATCCTCATCTTTGAGGTAAAATACAAGCTCACTCTCGGGAACATCAAATATAGCGAATATCTTTCGCAGATTATTGATTTTGTACTGTGTATCAGTTCCCGTCCACACATACAGATCCGTATCGATTTGCCGGCAGGAATTAAAAGATGTCGGGCTCATACTGAAATGTAGCGACAAATCTACTGCGGGGTCTTGCGATACCGCCAGTTTTGTCAAGACGGCCTTATTCTCAGAATGAAGCATTGTGATGACTTGTTGATACATATCTGCCCAGCTTGCCACTGGCTGTTCGGCACCCTTGAAACTATACTTGGAGAGAACGCGCCCCGTGAGAATGACATCTTCATCCAAAGCGATAGCATCCATCTGCTTTTTCTGAGGGTGGTAATTTGATGTGGGATAGGACCAAATTCCGATAACCGTATTTTTTAAGAGCTGGTCACGTTCCTCAAGTTCAGGCAACCCCCACTGTTCCTTCCGGCCAACCCACTGATTGATTCGAAGGCCAGAATCTTTAAAGCCATGAGGCATATCGCGCTTCTCTGCAAATGGGCTATTGGAATAGCGCGAATTATACGCAGTTAGGGTTAGATTTGCCAAACGGTGGAGCCAATTTGTGTGAATCGCTTCATAATTATCCCCAAGGCTCACTATCCATGCGGCAGTAAGATGCTGTGGCATAATGTGCTCAATAGAGTACTCTCCACGATCCAGGTGCCCCCAGACATCTTTGGTCTCGCTGGTTTCTGAATTCTCCAAACGCTCAAAGAGGTACAGCTTGTTTTTGGGATTCATCCCATAGATATTGCGCGTAGACATACACTCTGCGAACTCCTCATCAGAGGGAAACCGAGTACGTTCTCTCTTGCTGAGAAGTGCATATTTGAACTTCTCAACATAATGGCTTTCATCTCCATCAAACCGAATGATTTCACGATGAAGCAGAAGAAAGATTTTATTCAACGCATTGGTGGGCAAGTCGCAAATAGCTCGGCGGAACAAGTAGCTTTCTGTGAAATGGAATACTTCAATTAGCTCATCGGCGGTCAAAGCACCACTTTCGCTAAGGCGAATTACTTCCAGCAAAAACGGACGTGTGATCGATGTGGACAGTCGATTGAGACGATAGATACAACTATTGAGCCGCTCGTCAGAATGACCGCCTTTAATGAGAAATGTGTATCGCTTTGCATACTCGAGTAAATCTTTAAGCAAAGGTTCAATATCCGCCACCTCTGCATCCTCGACATATTTCTTAAATGTTGGGTAGACACTATTCATATTAGGGGTGCTCTGCTGTTTGATACTTAAGTAGTCACGAACAAAGGAACTAACATCATAGTCGGTATAGCTTTCAATGCGATTCCAGTATTTTTCATAGAACTTCGTTTGCTGATCATTTGGAAGTCCCATCAAGATGTAATTGCGTATCTTATCGCCTTCGCTAAGGTTAAGTCCCGTGGAGTTTAAGCTTTCAAAGATAAGCTGTGGATTATCCTCATGGTTAAGCGATATGTTGATGATCTCCAACTTGCAGATAGCATCAAATAGCTCGTCAATATCTAATTCGCCGTGTTGAATACGGTCGTAAAAATATCGATAATTTATCGTAAGATTAGAGTCCGGGATATATTCTTCATCTTGGTCAAAGAGAATACCGAATGCCTTCTGATCATTTTTAATAGGCTTTAATTTAATGCGTTTTTCTTCTGGCTCATATTCATCGATCAGATATTTTTTGAGGATTTTGTCCGTGAGTTGATGATCGCGAGATACCATTTTCCCAGATGAAAGCAAATGATAAATAGCCAAAAGAAGCAAAGATATGGTAGTCAAGCGCTGTTGACCATCAATGATAAGGAACTCCTCCATTGTGCCTGATTCGCTTTGGACAGAGACGATGCTCCCAAAGAAATGGCTCTTTCGATTCTGCCGGATGATCTTTACCAGATCGTCATAGAGCTGCTTGCAGTGTTCCATTTTCCAATCATAATTCCGTTGGTATACCGGAATGATAAATCGTTTAGAAGCGCCATCTAAGTATTTGATTAGTTTTTGTGCGTTACCATTCATACACTTTCTCCCTTAGAATCAAATTACCGCAAATCTTACAAGCACCTTTCTAACGCTTCGATTTCATAAACTGATAGGCATCGATTTATCAATTCCCGGTTTCGTATAATAGCAGCAACTACTTGGTCTTCTGTCAACCCTTTTAGATGATGCCCATATCGATCAAGTATCTTTCTAATTGCAGAACTCGGTATGCCAAATTCAGTCAAAATTTGAATATTAGCGGCAGTAAACTCATTTTCGATTGCTTCAGCAATAAATGAATAGTCACCAGCTTCCATACCTAACTCAGCCGCAATATACTTCTGAAGAGAATCAACAACATTCAGCCACTTAGGAATTTTGTATTGTAGCCAATTTTTCTGAAACTTGAATATAGTTTCGACTGCCTCGTCTGCGAATTGCCGAGCCATTTCAGGATACTCCATCAGGAATTGTTGCGACGAAAAATGCATATCTGCAGAATTTGGCACATTTTTCTTGAGATACTCTTTGGCACGATAAGCAACACGTTCAACGATCATCTGACGGATATTTTTGCTGTAAATATAGCTTACCGTTTGAGTTGCCATCCATTTTGTGGAGATGAGCACATTTTTATCGTTTCCTTCAACAAAACGGTCTTTTACTAAGTCAAAAATAATACAGAGATGGTTGTACAGATTTCTGTCTCGCAATTCACTCCAAACTATATCACCTCTACGATGAGGATCAATCAGCATTGCACGAATAATTGGCAATAACTCGGCTGGTCTTTTATTGACACAGCATTGCGCTTTAAAATGATCTTCAATTCTTCAGGCAAATTTTCAAAACGTTGATACCGCTCCATATTAAATGGTTTAACTTCAGCTTTTTCGATATTCACCAGCACTTCGTCATCAATTGGATTTTGGGTATATGCCGGAATATCAACAGACATTTCCTTTGCCTGAGGCGGTTTTTTGAGATTTATTACTCGACCGACGCAGTGTTCCATCAAACGTCCGGCTCGTCCTCGAATATTGGCATAATCAAAATAATCAACATCACGTGTACCAATCTTACTATCATAATAAATCACATTTTTCGCAGAAGTATTGACCCCCTCAATGATGGTATTGGTACAAAACAGGAATTTAAGCTTTTGATCGTTAAAATACTTAATTGTCGATACTGTAATATGTTTCGGCATGGAACCATCATGAATTCCTATTCCGTTAGAAAGACAGTGCGCCAGGGACCACTCGACACCGAGGTTTTCATTAATCCATTGAATCAAAGGAATATCTGTATTTTGCTCGTTTCCTTGTGCTTCTAAATGATTACTATAGGCAAAAGCCAACTTTCGAGCAGTTGAGGGAGACGAGCAAAAAATCAAAGATTGATCTTCAGTCGCATCTAATACCGCAAAAATGTCCTCATATGACACCTTGCCGCCTGGCTTTTTCTTTACAGTATCATAGAGATTCTCTGTTTCAGTATAGACCAACGAGTAGTCGGTTTTATAAAAAACAGCATTGTATTTCTCTAAGAACCCAGGTGAAATATTATCAATATTGGGGCCCAACAAATAAAACCGGCAGGACGGATTCTTCATTAGCCGAAGAAATGCTATATTCAGTATATTTGCTCTGTTGTCTTCTCTTTGCTTGCTGAGCTTATAAAACTCATCAATGATAAGCAGTTCGATGTCTGGCATATCAGGATATTCCAATACTCGCTCCGCTGTAAGCAAAAAGATATTACCTTTTTCAGTGGAAGCGCTTTGCGATGTCCTAACAATTACTTTGTATTGATCAAAATATCGTTTCAACTTGATTCGAGTTTCGTCGAGTAGCGCCAGCGTGGGCTGAATAATAACAATATTTGTGTATATGCCACTGGCAACAATTTCTTCAATCAACAGGCTTTTCCCGAAACTCGTAGGTGCACTCACAACAACATTTTGTTTAGAAAGAATCAAATCGGACAGTTCTTTTTGTTTACTGTGCAGGGTTTTATCAAAGATATATTCTGACCTATGGTATTCCTGACGTATCCGTGCGTCAAGGTCAGTTAAGGTCATTTTATACTTTTCAATATAGGGGTAAAATCCAACCGCCTCAATCAAATCTTCCCACATAGGTTTTAGCGTAGAGGGAACGTCTTCCCATACATCAATAACCTTTATTAGGTGGTTTCTTCCAACTGCCTGAATACCAGAATCCTTTGAATTCAAAGCATTAGAGATAGAGCGAAACAATTCAAAGTGTGCAGCAGGCTCTAACAAAGCAATATTGTCAATTTGCTGAAAGAAATCCATAGATGCCTCCTGTTAGATGTTTTGCATATGCCAAATTTTCTCCAGCATACATTTTACTAACTTCTTCTTTGCTTCAATCGGCATAAGAATTAGTACCGTTTGAACCTGTTCACGATAAGGAAATGTATTAATTGAATTATAATAATCTCGAAGTGTCGCTGTATGGGAAACGATACCCGCATCCTTGACCGCATCGTCGATTGCCTTTAGGTAGTCCAATGCGATATCATCTTCATAAATGCATAAAAGCGGGATGCGAATATATTGAAACACATCTTTTAGTAGAATAGGTCTGCATAATTTCTCAATCCACTCTTCCCTTTGTGGGTGTTCCAATTGAGTTTCGAGGCCACGTTTTATTATCACATACTGTTCGCTGAGATAATCTTTGGTTATATGTTTCTTTAAGTCTTCAACCAACTCATCAATGCCCCCTTTTACGACCCCCTTGGTCTTCCACGCTTTGTAAAACTTGGTTTCACCCAACCACAATGTCAAGCTGTCCTGACTAACATGAACAGCATCGAATCCTTTTGCTTCTTGAGAAAAAGAATCCTTAAAATACATTTTTGAGATAAGCGGAATCGTGTTCTTGAATTCTTTTAAAAACATGTGTAGTACAATTTCTCCCAATACTCCTTTTTTCTCGTACCACCGTAAAAATGCCGGTTCCCAATCTTCTTCCGGCACATCGTGTTCAAGATAATATCTAAGTTTTTCAATCTCATGTAACTTAAGTAGACTCTGCGCAGCTTCTCTCTGTTTTTTCGTAATTTGATTTCTGGGTATATCAGCGTAGGCAAACGCATACTCCAAGATATTTTCTGAAAAAGCATCCGCAAAATTGTCATATGCGTATTTAAGAGAGCCGTCGTTTTCGATATCCGTATTCATTAATACAGTATTTACATCATCTTCATCGACTTTTAAAACCAAGACACCGCTACGGCCAGTATTGCTTACTGCCTGCACAAGTCAACACCTCGTTTCTCCATTTGCACTATATTTTTCATCCGGCACGATCTCCACGATATCCTCTATCCGGCAATCCAGCGCTGCGCAAATCTTTACGAGTATTTCTGTAGTGACATGTCCGTTCCGTCCCATTTTGGTGACGGATGCTGGGCTGATACCAGCCCTCTCGCACAGGTCTTTTTTCTTCATGTCCTTATCGATGAGCAACTTCCAGAGTTTTTTATAACTCACAGACATAAAATATCTCCTCCGTACCGATATACAAAAAATGCTCTGCCGCTTGGCAGAGCATTCGGTCTATTGCAGCCATACTGCCAAGGCCTATTCCAACACTTGACAGCGTTGTTTATAATGATAGCACATTTGGGTAGGAAAAGCAAGAAAATGATAGATCCGCACGAATTCCAACCCTGTTGGATTTCTTTTCGAGCCGCAAAAGAAACGGTTGAACCTCCGGGCAGTCAGAGCTACAATGCCAACACCTCATAACGAGGAGAAATTGATTGGAGGTCAAATGATGAATTATGAAGTAAACCCGTTTCAGGACTACGAATCGATCACCATTGATGAGCTGGAGGATCAAGCTAACAGTCTACTGAATCTGGTAACGGAAGAGCAGCGGCCGCTGCGCGTATGTATGAATAATGGCAAGGAGTTTCTGCTGTTCCCCAAGGACCTGCTCGCCCCGATCTGCGACTCTGACTTTCGCTTGATCCTGCTGTCGGCAATGCGGTATGCGATGGGCAGAAACACATACATGCCCGTGGTGGTTTCCGATTATATCAAACGTCACGTTCAGCTTCTGGATGATAAGTTTCTCGTACTGGCTGCCGATGATATCCAGCGGCACCTCGAAGACTATGCAGAGCATGAAATGAATCCGAATCTTTGGCATGGCCTTTTAGGTGCACTTGAGACAGAGCAGAGAGAGCGTGCCACTCGTAAGGCAAGGAAAATCAGACCTTGCCCAGCCTGCGGAAAGCTATTGGAAATTATGAGCATTGCTGACAACCGGCATTCACCTGGCGGATTTGATGTAATTGCTCACTGCCAGAACTGTCTCGCTGATTACGAATGGTTCTGTGATAAAGAGGGCAGTGTCTCAGATATGAAGCAGTATTTCTTCGGGTAAGGCGAGTGTGTGTTCCAGCAGGAGACTTTGGGTGTATTCCTTGTTTATAGCGGCTCAACCCTTAAACTGTGCGCCAACTACTATAAGGCGACTAAAAGGCGACTAAAAGGCGACTAAAAGGGCCGCACCTGCTCGTATGAACAGGTGCGGCCCTCTAATTTGACGGAAATTTAATTCAGTCTGAAGTAACAGGTGTTCTTCCCACGACCTTCTTTTTTCAACTCACCGGCTGCGACCAACTTGCGGAGGGCCCCCTCAATGGAACTGTCACTGAGCGTCGGGCAAAGCTCCCGGATGTCCTGTTTATTGAACCGCCCGATTCTATTCTTACTCGCTCTGCGCACCATTTCCAGTGCGGGCAGCTTGGTTTCTACAAGTGCCACACGATCCTCAAAGTCCTTATAGGCCGCAAGGATCGTTCCGAGCAGGTACTTGATGAAAGGCACTACATCTTCCGTGCCTTCGTGCCAGCCGGTTTGCGCCTGTGCAAGTGCATCGTAGTACAGATCCTTGTTTTTGGCGATTTTGGCTTCAAGGGAGACATACTTTCCAACATAAAAACCGTTTCGGTACAGAAGCAGCGTTGTGAGCAATCTGCTCATTCTTCCGTTGCCGTCATTGAAGGGGTGGATGCACAGAAAGTCATGGACAAAAACCGGAATCGCAATCAACGGCTCCAGTTCCATATTTCCAATCACACGGTTGTATTCCTCGCAAGTTCTGTCCAGCGCTTCCGGCGTTTCATAAGGGGCAAGCGGCGTGAACAGCGTTTCCACATGACCGTCCGGATAGGTGGCAGTGATATAGTTCTGCGCAGCTTTGGTGCGACCCGCAAGCGGGTTATTCATGTGGCTGTACAGGATTTTGTGAAGCTGAAGGATGTAGTTCTGCGTAATTGGAATCGCGTCAAAGCTCTCGTGAATGATACTCAGCACATCGCGGTATCCAGCGATCTCCTGCTCATCTCGGTTCCTCGGCGTGGTTTTCTCCTCGACGAGCTGCCGGATTCGGGTACTCGTGGTGACGATGCCCTCGATGGCATTCGATGCCTCGGTGCTCTGTATCTTGGCAATCTCCACGAGCTTTTCGAGTTCCTCCGGACGCTGCTTCAAATACAATTCTTGCTTTCCAGCTTCCTTGTATATAGCTGCAATCAGGCCAAGAACATCCGAGTCCCACTTTTGCTCCTTGATTGCGGAGTAATTGAAGGTTCTCATCCCCTCACCTCCATTCGTTTTCCCTTAAATAATAATATAAAATAAGGGAATAGTCAATAGGCCGTGCCATAAATCCCTTACTATTATGCCTGTATTAAGGGATTTATACCCAGGGAGCAAGAAAAGTACCTCTGCCTATCTACCTGCCTATTCTTTGTCTATAGCGGTTTAACCTTTGAGCTGCATGTCTTTCGGAAATCTCTTGCACAATCCTACCATTAGAGTTACAATTCAGGTAATCCAAAACGATTCTTGCTGGGGGTATGCGAAAGTTCACCGAAAGGAGCAACTGACATGGATAAAGAGCGTATGGCAGAGTTAGAGAAAATTGAATCTCATGGTGCCGAAAATGGCTGGGTTGCCCCGATGACAGAGGAAGACAGGGATTTCTTCGCATATTTTCGCTCGGTGTTTAAGCGCTACAATATTTCGCCTTCAAAGGCAACGCGGCTGGAGTATGATTTTGTGACGAGAGTTTCGGAGAGTGAGTTTTACCTTCAGAATGCAACTACATGAGGTTATTCTTTGTCTATTGCGGTGCAAATTTTGCCCCATATAACTCCACAGGAATATCTCGCCTAATCATCAGTCACTTAACATAGCAAAATCTTATAACACCTATGATGGAGGTAATTAGCAATGACAGAAACACAAAACAGAGTCACAGCATGCTTAAACTCCGCCCTTCAAAGTTTTAATCAAAATGAGCAGTATTTGATATCCAGAGATTTAAGCGAACGGTGTATTTGCGCTAAGTTTGCTTCATATCTCGAACGTGCTATTGCAGAATCTGAATTTTGCGAGTATGTAGTAGATGTAGAATATAACCGTGGAAGCCGCGGGAATGAGCACGCCGCTAAAGTGTTAAACGGTCATAATATTGTTGTAGATTTAATTGTACATAAGCGGGGCTATGACGAGCAGAGAGGGTTTAATAATCTTTTTTGTATTGAAATGAAGAAAGCCTACAAGCGCTGCGATCTTTCATCAGACAAGGAGCGCTTAAGAATCCTGACAGATAACTTTTGTGGCTTTGGGTATAAAGCTGGATTTATGATTACAGCTACTGCAGATAAGATCCATGATGAATATAAGTTAGTAGTTGAAAGTGCTTTCTATAATCACTCCGAAAATTAGCTTCACTTTTCTTATCTATAGCAACTCAACTTCTGTCTCACCTCTCGCAGAAACCACTTGCATAACACCCTGCTCAGAGTTACAATGCAGATGATCTGAAACGCGAAACGCTTTCCGTCCGGCACCGGTGAATCTTCACCGGAAACCGGGCGGGAAGCATTTTTGACCACATAGATTACCACAGACGGCTCTGGAGAACACCCGGAAACAGCGGAGATAAGAGCGTCAAAGAGTAAGTAAAACAAATAGGAAATGACTAAAAAACCGCTATAAACGAGTAGAAAAAGCATTCTCGATAAGTTTGGGAGCAGGAGGCCGCGAGTTCGAGTCTCGCCACTCCGATAGAAGAAAAAGCCACGATGGGACATCCATCGTGGCTTTTCTGCTGTCTGATTTACTTCGGCTGACGGCCGATGTAGGCGAGGATGCCGCCGTCGGCGTACAAAATCTGACCATTCACAAAGTCGGAGGCGTGGGAGGCCAGGAAGACGCAGGGACCGACCATATCTTCCGGGTCGCCCCAGCGGCCCGCCGGGGTCTTGGCGGTGATGAACTGGTCGAAGGGGTGACGGCTTCCGTCGGGCTGGACCTCACGCAGCGGGGCGGTCTGGGCGGTGGCGATATAGCCCGGACCCATGCCGTTGCACTGGATGTTGTACTCGCCGTACTCGGAGGCGATGTTCTTGGTCAGCATCTTGAGGGCACCCTTTGCGGCGGCGTAGGCGGAGACGGTCTCGCGGCCCAGCTCGCTCATCATGGAGCAGATGTTGATGATTTTGCCCTCGCGCTTTTCCATCATGTCGGGCAGGACAGCCTTGGAGCAGTTGAACGCGCCGCCCACATGGACGTCGATGACCCGCATGAAGTCGGCGTGGCTCATCTCGACCATCGGCACCCGCTTCATCAGGCCGGCGTTGTTGACCAGAATGTCCACCGGGCCGACCTCGGCCTTGATCTTCGCCACCATCGCGTTGACAGCGTCCTCGTCGGAGACGTCTGCGGCATAGCCGTGAGCGTCAATGCCGGCGGCTTTATAAGCAGCCATGCCCTTCTCAAGGCTGGCCTCGGAAGAGCAGTTGAAGCAGATGGTGGCACCGCACTTGGCCATACCCTCTGCGATGGAGAAGCCGATGCCGTGCGCACCGCCGGTGATGAGGGCGACCCTGCCCTTCAAATCAAAAGCCGATAAATCCATTGTATTCCTCCGTCAAAGTTAAATATTTAGCAAAACGCCCCGCATCGGTCTCCCGGTGCGGGGCGTTGTATGGTGTACTTGTTTAGCGCAGGTCGGTGGTAGCGATGTTGTCCATGTCGTCAAACTCCATGTTCTCGCCGCCCATTGCCCAGATAAAGGTGTAATTGGAAGTGCCTACGCCGCTGTGGATGCTCCAGGAGGGGCTGATGACAGCATCCTCGTTGTGCATCACGATGTGGCGGGTCTGCGTGGGCTCGCCGCACATGTGGAACACCACCTGCCCCTCGGGCAGTTCAAAGTAGGTGTAGATCTCCATCCGGCGCTCATGCGTGTGGCTGGGCATGGTGTTCCAGTTGGAGCCGGGCTCCAGCTCGGTCATGCCCATGCTCAGCTGGCAGGTCTTGAGCACGTCGGGGTGGATGAACTGATTGATGGTGCGCTTATTGCAGGTCTCGACGCTGCCCAGAGGACGGTGATTTGCATCAGCCATCTTGATGAGGCGGGTCTCGTAAGAGCAATGTGCCGGAGCGGAGACCATATAGAACTTTGCCGGATGCTCGGGGTCTGCGGAAGCAAACGTAACTTCCCTGGTACCCTGAGTGATATACAGGCAGTCCTTATAGCCCAGCTCGTACTTCACACCGTCGGCCACCACGATGCCCGTGGAGTCCTTGCCGATGTTGAAGATACCGATCTCGCGGCGCTCGAGGAAATAGTGGGTGCCAAAGTTGGCCCAGACGTCGATGCCCTTGTCGATGGAGACCGTCTCGTGGACAGGCATACAGCCCAGCGTGACCATGCGGTCCACATGGCTGTAGACAGCCACGACTTCATCCGCCTTGTACAGGCCGGTGATGAGCATCTCGTCGCGCATCTCCTCGGTGGTGTAGTGCTTGAAGTCTTTCTGGTTGCAGGAATAACGGATATCCATCGCGGATCTCCCTTCCTGCTTAGCGCTGGATACGGCCGGAACCGTCGCCGCCAGCCAGCTTCTCGACCTCGGAGACAGTCATCATGTTGTAGTCGCCCTCGATGGTGTGCTTCAGAGCAGAAGCAGCAACCGCGAACTCAACCGCATCCTGAGTGCTCTTGCCGTTCAGCAGAGCGTAGATCAGGCCGCCGCCGAAGGAGTCACCGCCGCCAACGCGGTCGATGATCTTCAGCTCGTACTTCTTGGAGAAGCAGTACTCGCCCGAAGCGACATCGTACAGCATAGCGCTCCAGCCGTTCTCGGAAGCGTTGTGGCTCTCACGCAGGGTGATAGCGACCTTCTCGAAGTGGAACTTGTCAGCCAGCTGCTTGGCAACGCTCTTGTAGCCCTCAGCGTTCAGCTTGCCGCCGTAGATGTCGGTAGCCTCAGCCTCGATGCCGAACACGTCCTTAGCGTCCTCCTCGTTGGAGATGCAGACGTCAACGTACTCGCACAGCTTGGTCATAGCCTCACGAGCCTCGGCACGGGTCCACAGCTTGCCGCGGTAGTTCAGGTCGCAGCTGATCTTCACGCCGTGAGCCTTAGCAGCCTTGCAGGCCTCCAGGCAGATCTCGACGACATTTGCGCCCAGAGCCGGGGTGATGCCGGTGAAGTGGAACCAATCGACACCCTCGAAGATCTTATCCCAGTCGAAATCGGAAGGCTGAGCCAGCTGGATCGCGCTGTTGGCACGGTCGTAGATGCAGACAGAGCCGCGCTGAGAAGCGCCCTTCTCGTTGTAGTAGATGCCGACACGGTCACCGCCGCGGGTGATCATGCTGGTATCGACGCCGTAGCGGCGCAGGCTGTTGACAGCGGCTTGGCCGATCGCGTGTGCGGGGAGCTTAGTGACGAACGCTGCGTCCAGACCGTAGTTGGCCAGAGAGACAGCGACGTTAGCCTCGCCGCCGCCGAAGGTGAACTCCAGACTGTTGGCCTGAACGAAGCGCTCGTAGTTGAAGGGCTGCAGACGAACCATCAGCTCGCCAAAGGTAACGACTTTCATAGTGTTTCTCCTTTATGTTTGTATCATCGGATTCCCCCGCCGCAGCGGGTCTTGACGGAAAATTCAGGCTCAGGCCTGAACCAGATGGAATGCGAAGCCGGCGATCTCGCCCTCCAAGTAGCAGGCGACGGTCTTGCCGTTCTTGACATTCTTGCTGTCGAGGTCGAACTTCACGCCGCGCTGAGACAGGTGGTAGATGGCGCGATCGACGTTGTTGCAGCCGATGGCGATGTGGCCGTTGGTGCCGCGGCCCGGCTTCTTCATGATCTCGAACTCCTTGTTGCCCACAAAGATGCTGGAGTTGCCCGGAGTGACCTTCATGTTCAGCATGGTGGAGATGAGGCCTGCGACCTTGGCAGCCTCTTCCTCGTTGCCGGTGTTGATGCCGACGTGGATGAGGTGCAGACCCAGCATGGTGTCAACAGCTTCCTTGCTCTGAGCGGTGATCTTTGCCCAGTCGCCGGCCTTGATGATGTCGCTCTTGCACATCCAGGTGCCGCCGACAGCGAAGATCTGGTCATAGCCCAGGTAGTCGTTGACGTTCTTGGCGTTGACACCGCCGGTGCACATCCAGCGAGCGCCCTTCAGGGCAGCGCCGATGTTCTTCAGCATCCCAACACCGCCGTTTGCCTCAGCGGGGAAGAACTTCAGAGCCTCGCAGCCCATGTTCATAGCCTGCTGCATCTCGCCTGCGGAAGCGGTGCCGGGCATCATGATGCCTCCCTTGTCGATGACATGCTTGCAGACCTCGGGGTCGAAGCCGGGAGCAACGATGAAGGAAGCACCGGCAGCCATAGCGCGGTCAGCCTGCTCGCAGGTCAGGACAGTGCCGGCGCCCAGCAGCATCTCGGGCATCTCCTCGTGGATCTTGCGGATGCACTCTTCAGCACAAGCGGTGCGGAAGGTAACCTCAGCTGCGGGCAGACCGCCCTCAGCCAGAGCCTTGCACAGGGGCAGGGCCTCGTCTACGCTGTTAAAAGCAATAACAGGGATAATGCCGATCTGATAGACCTTTTCTACGATGGGATTCATAACGCATTTCTCCTTTTTGACATTTGCATGAACTCCTGCGGCTGAGGGCCCCGATGGGCATACCTTCCCCACCGCACATTCGTATCTTTAGTATAAACGAGAGCGGGCCGTTTGGTAATGCTCAACAAGCACAATGTTTTGCATAGGAGCTTGTATACATTGCACAAAAACGCCGAAGCTGTGCTTCTCAGAGCCCCAGCCGGGCAAAGATCTCGGCCACACCGTCGTGGTCGTTGTCGTTTTCGCTGACGATGTCGGCCAATTTTCGGATCTGCTCCATGCCGTTTGCCATCACGGCGGCGACGCCTGCCTTTTCCAGCATGGCACGGTCATTCTCGCTGTCGCCCACAGCCAGCGTGGCCTCGCGGGGGATGCCCAGATGGTCGGCCAGCGCCAGCAGACTCTCGCCCTTGTTTACTCCGGCGGCGGTGACCTCGATGTTGTCGGGCGCCCCCTGCACCACCTCGACGCCCTCGATGGCCGTAAAGCGGGGCAGATACTGCTGCGCCTCTTTTGCCGAGTGGAAGAACATGCAGAACTTCTCCACCTCGTGGGCGTGGCGGCTCATCCACTCGCTCTGGTCCCGCAGGATGGTGAAGCGGCCATCGTTGGGCTGGATGGCCTCTGTCCCCTTCACCGCCGCCAGACGGGCGAACCGCTCGTCGAAAAAGCGCTGCTGCGCCGTGTCGCGGAGAGCGCGCCCGTCGCTGAAGAGGTTCAGCCCGCCGGGCAGGCCCTGGAACGCCTCGTAGACCTCCCGGGCCTTTTCCACCGGGAAGCACCGCCGGACGATGCACTCCGGCTGGCTCGTCTCATGCTCTGCGGCGTTGGCATACCGGCTGTAGACACAGCCCAGCGGGTCGCCGCCGAGATCCCAGACCGCCGCGCCGTTGGAGGTGAGGGCATAATGCGCCCAGGGCTGTTTCGCCACCACCGGCGGCAGGCTGGCCAGCGGGCGGCCTGTAGCCGGGATGACCACGACGCCCCGGTCGGACGCCTCGGACAGCACCTTCTGCGTGCAGGGCGAGACTTCGCCGTTGCTGTTGAGCAGGGTGCCGTCCAGATCGAGGGCCGCGAGAAGGATGGGGTGAGATGTAGTAGACATGAAAGCTCCTTTGCGCTTGTAAGTACACGTTTTCTGCCCCGGCACTCCGCCGGGACAGGCTGTCTTTATTTTATAACAGCAAATCGATTTGCGCAAGTCGGCCAAGTGTGGTAAAATGTATCATCGTATGATAAAAACAAGGAGCTCTCCATGAAACCTTCTCTTCTTCGCGCACGGCCCCACCTGTGGTATCAGCTGTACTGGGTGGTCTACCTCATCTGGTTCTTCTGGCTGGACCTCACCGTCACCGACCCGGACTATATCATCCACAGCCCGCTGGACGACTTCATCCCCTTCAACGAGTGGTTCATCTTTCCCTACGGCAGCTGGTTCTTCCTGCTGGCGGGCGTCACGGCGCTGCTCTGGTGGTTCGACACCGCCAGCTACGACAAGCTCTGTCTGATGATGTTCTCGGGCATGACCTTCTGCCTCATCCTCTATATGGTGCTGCCCAACGGCCTCGACATCCGCCCCACGGCGGAAGAGGTGGGCCGCAGCAACATCGCCATGACCCTGATGCAGCTCATCTGGAAAGCCGACGCTTCGGTGAACGTCTGCCCCTCCATCCACTGCCAGAGCTCGGCCTGCATGGCCATCGCCTTCTCGGGCAGCACACTGGCGAAAGACCGCCCGTGGCTCAAAGTGCTGGCCTTCGGCTGGGCGGCGCTCATCTGCGCATCCACCGTCTTTACCAAGCAGCACTCCATCATCGACGTCTTCTGCGGGCTGGCCGTGGCATTCATCTGGGTGCCGGTGCTCTATCTCCGCCCCCGGAAGCGTTGAACCTTTTGGTAAAATATACAGTTTTTTGTTGACGCTGCTCTTGACGGCGCAGATGCCCGCGGGTACAATGGTGGTAGCTGATATATCACATTTCCGGGCATTGCCCGTTTCAGAAGGAGCGTGACTGCAATGGCATCACGAAGCGCACGGGAGGTCGCCTATGAGACCATCCGCAGCCGCATCATCACCATGGACCTCAAGCCCGGCGACGAGCTGAACGACCGGGAGCTGGCTCAGGAGCTGGGCATCAGCCGCACCCCCATGCGGGAAGCCCTCATCATGCTCAACATCGCCCACATGGTGGTCATCAAGCCCCAGAGCGGCACCCATGTGGCCCCCATCGACCTCAAGCTGATGGAGATGGAGCAGTTCGCCCGCTTCACGCTGGAAAAAGAGATTTTGAACCGCATCCGGGGCCGTCTGACTGCCGAGCAGGAAGCCGCCTACCGGCTCAACCTCGAGAGCTACCGCCAGCTGGAGCGCGACCCCGACGCCGAAAACCGGGAGACCCGGATGCTGGACCTCGACAACGCCTTCCACCGCCGGGCCTTCCAGCTCTGCGGCATGGAGGAGCACTTCGACCATATGCTCTCCACCTTCCAGCACATCGAGCGGCTGCGCAAGTTCAGCCTGCAGACCGAGGAGAACAAATCCGTCTGTGCGGCCCACACCCGCATCCTCGAGGCCGTCCTGCGCGGCTCCGAAGAAGACCTCAGCCGCGCCCTCAGCGACCACCTCAACCGCTACAAGCTCTCGGTGGAGCAGGCCCGCCAGCGCCACCCCGAATATTTCACGGAGGGGACGGTCCGCCCGGTGGATCACCACATCTGAATCTGGCACAACACAAAAACGCCGCACAGCCAAAAGCTGCGCGGCGTTTTCTTATGCGTTATGGTTCAGAAGCTCAGACCTTCTCGATGGTGATGCTCCACTCGCTGGTCATGGCCTCATCGACGTCCAGCACCTCGTGCCTGCCCTCTTCGTTGACGCTGTTGGCCCAGCCGTTCCAGGGCTCCATGCAGACGAAGTTCTCGGCATCCTGCTGCCAGAGCACGCCCTTGTCGAAGGTCTCGTCAGCGTCCACAGTGACCTTGTGGCCGTTGCCCTTGTCGGTGAAGGTCATGGGGAACTGAACACCGGTCAGCAGGCGGATGGTGTTGTCTGCGCCCTCCTTGCGGGTGAGGGTGATCTTCTCGGGAGCGGCGGGCTGCTCGCCCTTGGCGTTCTCGGAGCAGGTGGCGCACTTGATGTCGAAGTCCACGTTCTCCAGAGCGGAAGCCATGAAGTAGGGGTGGTAGCCGAAGCTGAAGGGCATCGGCTTGTCGCCCTCATTGATGACGGTCAGGCTGATGGCGGCCTTGTTGCCCTCGAGGTTGTAGTTCACCAGCAGGGTGAAGTCGAACGGATAGAGGAACTTGGTCAGCGGGGTGGATTCCAGAGCCAGCGTCACGCCGTCGGGGCCGACGCTCTCCACGTCCCATCCGCACAGGTCCGCGAAGCCGTGGGTCTCCATGGGGTAAGCCTTGCCGTCAAAGTTGTGGACGCCGCCGTCGGGGTTGCCGCAGCTGGGGAAGAGCACCGGCACACCGAAGCGGGGGCGGTTGCACTCGGAGAAGTTGGGGCGGCGGGTCCAGATGTACTCGTCGCCGTCGAGGGTGAAGCCGGTGATCATGCCGCCGCGCTCGGGGGTGATGGTCAGGCTGGTCTTTGCGGCAGGGTCGGTGATGACGTACTGCTCATAGCATGCACCGTTCTCGGTGACGTACTGGGTGGTGATCTGGTTCATAAATTTCAGTCCTCCGTATGTTTCTGGTTTTTCTGGTATTCCGCCAGTTTTTCAAAATAGTAATCGATGCCGTAGCGGATGAAATACTTGATCAGCCGCACCGCACCGTAGAGCAGCGCTGCATAGATCAGCAGAGAAAACAATACTGCGCCATTTGCACCCATCATATAAAACACTTCCTTTCCGTTTTCATGCACAAAAAGGCCGCCGTATCGCAAAAAGTGCGTACAGCAGCCTTTATTTTGGTCACAAAGATACAACTCCAGACCCTTTCAAAGGCGGCTGTTTTGTGACACGCGATTCGCGGCTGTTGCCAACGTATTAAAAATACGCGAATCGCAGTTAGAGCACGACGCCGTCCTTGAAGATGGAGATCTCGCGGAAGCCGTGCTTCTCGGCCTTGGTCTGCTCACCGCCGGCAACGCGGATGACCAGATCCAGCAGGTCCTTCGCGGCCTCGTCGATGGTCTTTTCGCCGTCTGCGATGACGCCGGTGTTGAAGTCGATCCAGCCCGCCTTCTTCTCTGCCAGCGGGGTGTTGGTAGAGATCTTCAGGGTGGGAGCCGGAGCGGAGAACGGCGTGCCGCGGCCGGTGGAGAAGAGGATGAGGTGTGCGCCTGCGGCGGTCATGGCAGTGGCGGACACAAGGTCATTGCCGGGGCCGTAGAGCATATTCAGGCCCTTGGTGACGACGGGGTCGCCGTAGCCGATGACGTCCATGATGGGGGCCGTGCCGCCCTTCTGGACGCAGCCGCAGCTCTTGTCTTCCAGCGTGGTGATGCCGCCCTGCTTGTTGCCCGGAGAGGGGTTGTCGTAGACGACCTCATTGTGGCTGATGAAGTACTCCTTGAAGCCGTTGATCATCTGCTCGGCCTTGACGAAGACATCGCGGTCGATGCAGCGGTCCATCAGGAAGCCCTCGGCGCCGAACATCTCCGGCACCTCGGTCAGGACGGTGGAGCCGCCCCGCTGGCCCATCATGTCGGAGAAGCGGCCGATGGTGGGGTTGGCGGTGATGCCGGACAGGCCGTCAGAGCCGCCGCACTTCATGCCGACCACCAGCTCACTCACGGGGATGGGCTCACGCTTGAACTGGCCGGCGTAAGCAGCCAGCTCCTTCAGGATGTCGCGGGCGGCGGTGAACTCGTCGTCCACATCCTGGCAGGTCAGGAACTTCACGCGGTCGTGGTCATACTCGCCCAGCTCTTCCACGAACTGGTCGTGCTGCAGGTTCTCGCAGCCCAGATGCAGCACCAGAACGGCAGCGGCATTGGGGTGGCGGACCAGAGCGGCCAGCAGCTTGCGGGTCTGCGCATGGTCATGACCGGTCTGGCTGCAGCCGAAGGGGTGGGTAAAGGTGTAGAGGCCCTCGATGGTGCCGGTGACAAGGTCCTGATTGTCGGCCACCATCTTCTTGGCGATGTCGTTGACACAGCCGACGGTGGGGATGATCCAGATCTCGTTGCGGATGGCGGCGCGGCCATCCTTGCGGCGGAAGCCCATGAAGGTCTCGGGCTCCACCTTGGGCAGCGGGGCCAGATCGGGGGAGGGGTTATAGCTGTATTCCACCTCACCGGAGAGGTTGGTGTGGACATTGTGGGTGTGCATCCAAGTACCCGGCTCAGCGTCGGCGGTGGCGTGGCCGATGGGGAAGCCGTACTTGATGACGTTCTCGCCGTTCTTGATGGGCTTGACGGCCATCTTGTGGCCCTGAGGGATGTCCTCCAGCGCGGTGACGGCAAGGCCGTCCACCTCAACGAGGGTACCCTTGGCAATGGGATGCAGAGCGACAACGACGTTGTCGATGGGGCTGATATGGATCGCCTGCGGCATAGTTTTTCTCCTACTCTTTCATGAGAAGCTGTTTTCATAAGCATTGCACACCGCCCGAACGGCCTTTTTTGCTCGCATACTGCGTTGCTTTCCCTTGCAATCCGCCGAGGATTGCTGCGGAAAATCGCCTTGTCTGCGCGCAAAAATTCTCGTCGTTCGGCGCACCCTGCTTACGAAACCATCTTCTAAGCCAAAAGGGCTGCTGCCCAAAGCAGCAGCCCTTTTGTGCAAATTTTCAGCTTACAGGCAGCTCTTGTAAGCAGCCTCGGCGCCCTCGGTGCGGATAAACTCCAGGTCTGCCAGAACAGCGGCCTCGAGGCCCTCGATCTTGGTCAGGTCCCGATCCCACATCTGGGTGTTGGTCAGAACGGCGTTCACCAGCTGGGCAGCGGTATCGTCCTTGTGTGCATAGTAGAAGTCCAGAGCCCATGCGTCATCCTGGATCTTGTAGGTGTTGCCCGCCGGGCGCTTGCAGATGAGGCCGTCAGCAGTGCGCTCCTGAATGTCGTTGGAGTAGAAAGCGATGTAAGCCGCCAGAGACATGGTCAGGCACTTGGGCAGCTTCTTCTGCTCCTCGATATAAGTCAGGAAGGAAGGCATGTTGCGGGCCTTCCACTTGGAGGTGGAGTTCAGGGAGATGCTCATCAGCTCGTGGTTGATGAACGGGTTGTTGAAGCGGTCCTGCACAGCAGAAGCGAACTCCTCGAGGTCCTTCTTGTCCAGAGGCAGGGTGGGGATGACTTCCTCGTGCAGCATCTTGTTCATGAAGCCGCGGATGGTGTCGTTGTGCATGCAGTCACGCACGATGTCGAAGCCGGCCAGATATGCGCCCAGAACGAAACCGGTGTGAGCACCGTTCAGGATGCGGACCTTGCGCTTCTTGTAGGGGGTGACATCGGGGACGACCATGACGTTGACGCCGGCCTTCTTGAACGGCAGCTTGTCCTCCAAACCATCGGGGCCTTCGATGACCCAGACGCCGAAGACTTCGCCGACATCCAGAGCCTTATCGGTGTAGCCGTTGGCCTCTTCCAGAGCAGCCATCTCCTTCGGGTCACGGATGCGGCCCGGGACGATGCGGTCCACCAGAGTGGAGCAGAAGGTGTTGGCGTTGTTCATCCAGTCGATGAAGGCAGCGTCGAGGTCCCAGTCCTTCGCGTAGTTGTTGCAGCACTTCTGCAGCTCCTTGCCGTTGTTGTCGATGAGCTCGCAGGAGAGGATGATCAGACCCTTATCAGCAGCGCCCTTGAAGGCGGTGTAGCGCTCGTAGAGCACGCGGGTCAGCTTTGCGGGGAAGCTGTTGGGAGGCACCTGGTCGAACCGGCTGTCGCCCTGCGTGTAGGCGATGCCGGCCTCAGTGGTGTTGGAAACGACGATCTTCAGGTCCTCAGAGCGGGCCAGAGCCAGCACTTCGTCCCACTTGCCCTCGGAGTAGGGGCAGACACAGTCATGCACACAGGAGATGACCCGCTTTGCATCGACCTTCCGGCCCTTCTCGCTGCCGCGCAGGTACAGGGTGTACAGACCCTCCTGCTCGTTGATCCAGTCCGCCATCTGGGGGAAGTTTGCGATGGGCTGGACGAGCTTGACCTTGCCGTTGTAGCCAGCCTTCTCGTTGGCAATATCAAAGAAGTAATCCACGAATGCGCGCAGGAAGTTGCCCTCGCCGAACTGCATCACCTTGACGGGTGCGTCCTTGAGGATATAACCGTTGTAGCCGGTGCTTTCCAGGACCTTGTAATTCAAAGTTTCCATTTGAGTGTCTCCTTTTATCCGATTGCTTTGCCTTTCACGGGGGGCAGCCTGAGCCGCGCCCTTCTCTGCCTCTATTTTATGCTGTTGTATACAAATAAGTCAAGTGCTTCTCAACAGTTTTTTGCCGGAAACGGGGTCGTTTTTATAAAAACCAGCGAATTGTACAAGTCCGCACGAGATTTTTGGGCAGTTTTTCAGTTGTATACATCGGCATTTTCCGGTATACTAAAGGCAGGAATGGCCTGTTTGCACGGAACCGGCCGATCCCCTACTATAAGAATGTTTCAAACTGTCATGACCATTGAAAAAAAGGAGTTCTGACCATGAAAGCATTTATGGATAAGGAGTTCATGCTCCAGTCGCCCACCGCACAGCACCTGTACCACGCTTACGCTGAGGATATGCCCATCTGCGATTACCACTGCCACATTCCTCCCCGTGAGATCTACGAGAACCGCCGCTTCGACAACATCGCTCAGGTCTGGCTGGGCGGCCGCAACCCGGACGGCAGCTACTTCGGCGACCACTACAAGTGGCGCGTCATGCGCTCCAACGGCGTGCCTGAGGAGTACATCACCGGCGACAAGCCTGACCGCGAGCGCTTCCAGAAGTTCGCTGAGGCTCTGCCCATGGCCATCGGCAACCCGATGTACCACTGGACTAACCTGGAGCTGCACACCTTCTTCGGCTACGACGGCGTGCTGAACGGCGACACCGCTGAGGAAGTCTGGAACCTGTGCAACGACAAGCTCCAGCACGACCCCAAGCTGACCGTCCGCGGCCTCATTGAGCAGAGCAACGTGGCCTTCATCGGCACCACCGATGACCCCATCGACAGCCTCGAGTGGCACAAGAAGATCAAGGAAGACCCCACCATCAAGTTCACCGTGGCTCCTTCCTTCCGCCCCGACAAGGTCCTCAACATCAACAAGCCCGGCTTTGCTGAGTATATGGGCAAGCTGGCCGCTGCTGTCGGCAAGGAGAAGCTGGCCTGCATCAACTGCGTCACCAGCGCTCTGACCGACCGCATCGAGTTCTTCGCCGAGATGGGCTGCCGCGCTTCCGACCACGGTCTGGACTATATCCCCTACCGTGAGGCCACCACGGAAGAGGTCAACGCCATCTACCAGAAGGCCATGAAGGGCGAGGCCGTTACCACCGAGGAGGCCGAGAAGTATCAGACCTACATCCTCATCCATCTGGGCAAGCAGTACCACCGCCTCGGCATCGTCATGCAGTTCCACTACAACTGCCTGCGCGGCGTCAACCGCAAGATGAACACCCTGCTGGGGCCCGACACCGGCTTTGACATGATCAACACCGCTACCTGCGGCGGCCAGATCGCAGCCCTGCTCAGCGCCCTGAACGACACCGACGAGTGCCCCAAGACCATCATCTACAGCCTGAACCCCGGCGATGATGCTCAGATCGGCACCATCCTCGGCTGCTTCCAGAACAGCGAGATCCCGGGCAAGATCCAGCACGGCTCCGCATGGTGGTTCAACGACCACAAGATCGGCATGGAAGAGCAGATGTCCCGTCTGGCCAGCCTCGGCCTGCTGGGCAACTTCGTCGGTATGCTGACCGACAGCCGCAGCTTCCTGAGCTACACCCGCCACGATTACTTCCGCCGCATCCTCTGCAACCTCATCGGTCAGTGGGTCGAGGACGGCGAGTATCCCAACGACGAGAAGGCTCTGGAGAAGATCGTCAAGGGCATCTGCTTCGACAACGCAAAGCGCTACTTCAATCTGTAATCTCTCCTGAGTTACCCAAGACCTCCGCCGTCTACGGACTGCGGAGGTCTTTTTTGTCGGCAAATAAAACGCCCCCGCGTCAGCCATTTCAGCCGATGCAGGGGCATTGTTCTCTCTTTTGGGATTTACTTGTTATTGTCAGCGACCATCATCTTGCTGGCCTTGTAAATGTCGCCGCAGCCCAGCGTGATGACCAGATCGCCTTCCCGGGCGTTCTGCTTCACCCAGTCGGCGGCAGCCTCCAGACTGTCCACCAGCACCGAGCCGGGGATCTGAGCGGCCAGCTTTGCGCTGGTGATGGTGGGGTCGTTGGGCTCACGGCTGCCCATGATGGGGGTGATGACTGCCACATCGGGGATCTTGAGCACATCCACGAAGTCGTTGAACAGCATCTTGGTGCGGCTGTATGTAAACGGCTGGTGGACGGCGATGAGGCGCTTGTAGCCCAGTTCCTTGGCGGTGTTCAGGGTCGCACGCAGCTCGGTGGGGTGATGAGCGTAGTCATCCACCACCACAGCGCCGTTGCACTCACCGTAGACCTCGAAACGGCGTCCTGCGCCCTTGAAGCTTGCGGCAGCGGCGGCGCACTGCTCCACCGTCAGGCCCGCAAAACGGCAGACCGCGCACATGGCCAGCGCATTGTAGATGTTGTGACGGCCCGGCACAGCCAGACGGATGTGGCCCGTGACCTTGCTCCACTCCTTCAAATCGAACTCGAAGAAGCCGGGCTTATACTCCTGCACGTTGATGGCCTGATAATCGCCGTCGTTGTCGATGCCGAAGGTGCACACACGGCGGTCAAGGGTGTACATGACGTCCATCGTGTTCTTGTCGTCGGCGTTGGCGAAGATCATGAACTGGGTCATCAGGGCAAAGCGCTTGAAGGCGAACTTCAGCTCACCCATGCTGCCGTAGTAGTCCAGATGGTCGTTGTCGATGTTCAGCACGACGGAGAGGTAGGGAGTCAGCTTCAGGAAGGTCTCGGAGAACTCGCAGGCTTCGATGACGATGTCATCGCCCTTGCCGGCCTTGCCGTAGCCGTGGATGAGGGGCAGCTTGCCGCCGATGACCGCAGAGGGGTCGCGGCCTGCCAGCTCCAGCGCCGTGGTGATCATGGAGGTGGTTGTGGTCTTGCCGTGGGTGCCGGAGACGCAGATGCTCTGCTTGTACAGACGGCTCACATAGCCCAGCAGGACGCTGCGCTCCACTGTCGTGATGCCGTAGGAGGCTGCCGCATTCAGCTCCACATTGTCCTTTGCAATGGCGGCAGAGTAGACCACCAGGTCTGCACCGACGACATTATCGGCGCTGTGGCCCAGCGTGACCTTGACACCCATCTCCCGCTCGGAGCGGATGATGCTGCCGTCCAGCACATCGCTGCCCGAAATGTCGTAGCCCTTTGCGGAGAGGATCTGGATGAGAGGATACATACCGCTGCCGCCGCAGCCGATGAAGTGTATCTTCTTCACATTATCCAGCAAATGCTGGGTGTAGTCGGTGTACATGAACATAGAAAGCAACCTCCAATAATATAAACGGCCGCTGGGCAGACCGTATCCATTCTAGTGACACATAGTATTATATAATTTTTGGAGCACAAAATAAACACTTCGGAGCGAATTTTCGGAAAGAACTATAAATTGATCGGTACTTTTGTGCTTTGTGTACAGAATCCGCGGCTTTGCGAGATACTTTTTGACGCTTCATAAAAGATTTACATTTTACTCAGGATAAATAGATAACGATCTTGAGATTTTGTGTTATAGTTATAAAGGAAATTTTGCTGCGGCAGCGCCTGCACCGACGTCGGCTGCTCCCGGCACGAAAAGAGGAGACACCTTTTGAACATCAAGATCACCGCTGACAGCACCTGTGATTTGTCCGAAGAGCTGCTGCGGCAATGGAACATTTCTCTGATGCCCATCCACATCCTGATGGGCGACGATACTTATCTGGACGGCGTCACCATTCATCCGGCTGACGTTTTTGCCCATGTGGACGCAGGCGGCCAGACCCCGAAATCCGCTGCCGCAAACCCCGTGGAGTACATCGACTTCTTCGAGCCCTTTGCCAAGGAGTATGACGCCGTCATCCACATCTCGGTCAGCGCCAAGCTTTCCTCCTGCTACCAGAACGCCCGCCTTGCCGCACAGGAATACGCCAACGTGTCAGTCATCGACAGCGAGAACATCTGCACCGGTCAGGGCTATCTTGTCCTTCGTGCCGCCAAGTGGGCCGCGGACGGCCTGACAGCCCGGAACATCTGTATGCGCCTCCAGAGCCTCGCCAACCGGGTCGAGCTGAGCTTTGTGCTCAACCAGCTCAACTACATGGCCAAGAGCGGCCGCTGCTCCGGCGTGCTGGCGTTCGGCGCAAACCTTCTGGGCATCAAACCCAGCCTCGCCATCATCGACGGTGAGCTGAAGGTCGTCAGGAAGTACCGCGGCAGCCTGCCCATCTGCGTGGGCAAGTACATCACCGACCTGCTGAATGGCCGGAACGACATCGACAACAGCATGGTCTTTATCTCGTCCTGCCAGCCCAAACCCGGCTGCATGGAGGCCATCAAAGCCGGTCTGCGCAAATACGGTAAGTTTGAGAACATTATTGAGACCGACATCGGCACGACCATCGGCGGCTACTCCGGCCCCGGCACCATCGGCATCGTGTTTGCGAAGAAAGTTTAATCGGCATTCAACCAAAGCGGCCCTGCCATGTGGAGAATTCCACGGCAGGGCCGCTTTTTAGTTCCGAGAACACTTTTCCGCGTCGATGGCCAGCACGAACATCAGCACATACAGCGCATCCTCCGGATCTGCAATGTCCAGCACATAAGTATCCGTCCAGTGGAGCAACTCCTTTGAGATCGCCGCCACCTTTTCCCCATCCGGCCCGGTGATGGTGTAGTCCCATTCCGTCCAGTCGCCTTCGATGTGCCAGCCGTTGAAGTCGATATTATACCGTGGTTTGAACCAGCCCCACGGTTCTTTTTTCAGGGTGCCGATGCAGTCGCTCCCCTCGTAGAGTTCGAATTGGGGCCACCAGGAAAAAATCTGCTCCTTCACGGTACCCAGCTCATGCTCCTCGCTGGCGTCGAATATTTTCAGGCAGTGTCCCCACGAGAGCTGCCCTTTCACGACATAGACCGTATTTTCGTTTTCGTCGTAAATGTCATAGCTGTCAAACCAGGTAAATGCACGCTGTTTGAATAAAAGCTTCATGCTGTCCTCCTTGGCATTCCTGCCGCATTGCAGACACCTTTATCCTATATACGATTGAGGACGGCATTTTCATGCAGGAACTGGGAAATTTTTTCATCGGTAAGAGCTTTGGACGAAAAAAGCAAAAAGAAAACGCTCCAAGATCTCTCTTAGAGCGTTTTGAGCAAGTCGGCGGCTACCTATTTTCACAAGCCGTTTCCAGCTAACTATCTTGGGCACGAGTGAGCTTAACTGCTGTGTTCGGAATGGGAACAGGTGGAACCTCACCGTCATCGTCACCGACCATATGACTGACCAAGTATAACACATTGCTGTGTTCTTGTCCAGTATTTCTTAGAAGGACGTGCCTTCAAAACTGAATAATCACTGCTACTTCTCGTTGACTTGAGAT
>ERZ809747.158-NODE-158-length-33571-cov-5.70596_pt1 | contig 33571 bp, 32 predicted proteins | sample MGYA00520277_ERZ809747 | MGnify/ENA primary metagenome ERZ809747 (study PRJEB31588, sample SAMN03401218) | human gut metagenome | study: EMG produced TPA metagenomics assembly of the PRJNA231909 data set (A prospective, longitudinal analysis of the...
CAGACGTGTGCTCTTCCGATCTACTGGATGAAGCCGGGCTGGACGGCCTGAAGGAACGCCTGAAACAAATCGCCGCCGAGAACAAGACCGACATCCAAGTGGTTCCCGTAGGCTTCGAGCGCATCAACTCGCAGGTGGACGACGTGGACCTGTCGCTTCAGATTCTGGACGCGGCGTTGAAGGGAAGCAAGGCGGGATTCACCGACCTTGACACCGTTTCGGCGGCATTGGCGCAGACGCTTTCCATCGTCGGCAAGGAAAACACGACGGCGGCGGAGGTGCTCGACACCTTCTTTGCCGCCAAGCGTGTCGGGGCGGGCGAGTTCGCGGACTTCGCCCGGTACATGCCGAACCTGATCGCCGGAGCCGACAACCTCGGCATCGCCTACAAGGAGGTGGCCGGGACGTTCGCCTACATGACCGGAAAGGGGCAGAGCGCGGAACGCGCCGCCACGCTGATGGAGAACGCCTTCTCCGTCATGGGGCGTGTGGACGTGCGCAAGAAACTCTCGGAAGCGGGCGTGGACATTTTCGACGACACCGGCAAGATCCGGAGCATCGTCGATATATTCTCCGACTTGGAAAAGGTGCTCGGCGGAATGACCGACGAACAGAAGTCCTCCGTGCTGGAGCAGTTCGGGCTGGTGGACAAGGAGGCGAAAAGCGCGTTTTCCGTCCTCATATCGGACATCGGCAAACTGGAGGCGTCCATGCACGACGTGGTGAACGCCACCGGAGAAACGGATGCCGCGCTGGAGTTCTCGCGCAACAGTGTGCAGCAGGCTACCGAAGTATGGAACCAGTTCAAGAACATCGGCCTGCAGGTGGGGGAAATCCTCCTGCCTGTCATCAGCGCGGGGCTGACGGTCGCCGGTGCAGTCCTTTCCGGCGTGTCTGCCGTGCTGGACGTGGTGGTCGGTTTCTTCTCCGGCTGGTTCACGCTCCTGCAAGAAGGCAATCCCGTTGTCGCAGGGCTGACCACGACGCTCGGCATCCTCACCGCCGCATTAGCCGCCAATTACGCATGGACGCAGCGGGCGGTCGTCATCGGCGGAATAAAGAAGGTGCTGGACATCGCCCAGACAGCAGCCACAAGCGGGCTGACAGCCGCGCAATGGGCACTCAACGCCGCCTTCTACGCCTCGCCGCTGGGGTGGATCGCCCTTGCCATCGGAGCGGTCATCGCCGCCGTAACCTATTGCTGGCAGAAGTTCGAAGGTTTCCGTGTGGCCGTACTCGGCGTGTGGGAGGTCGTGAAAGAGTTCGGGAAAACCCTGCTTGAAAGCATTGTGAAACCGTTCAAGCAGGTTTTGTCCGGCATCGGCGGCGTTTGTTCGGCAATCGTCAGCCTCCTGAAAGGGAACTTCAAGGAGGCCGCCACCCTTGCCAAAGAGGGCTTCAAGGACATCGGCGAGGGCGTATTGGGAGCCAATCCGGTATCCGTCATCACGAACACGGTAAGGAACGGCAACTATACCGAAGCGTGGGAACGGGGCAAACAGGCCGGGCACGACAGCTGGGCGGCTTCACAGCAGGCGGAAGACACCAATGCCGCCAACCGGCTGATGCCGGAACTCCCGGAAGCCGTTACCGCTCTGTCAGCCCAAACTCCCGACTTCGGCGCCCTGATGACGAAACTGGAAGGCGACGGGAAGACCGGAACGAAATCCCGGAACAGCGTGCTCCGGCTGGACGATGAGCCGATAGTCCCCGATTTGAACGAGACGGCGCAATACACTGCCATCACCCGGAAACTGGAACCTGTGACAGTCCCTGTGAAGCCGCAGGCCGAAACCGTTACGGCAAAAGTACAAGCCTCAGGGAACGCTTCGGAAACGGTTCTGCCGTCTCTGCCCAAAACGGATGAAATCACGCAGGAATATGACGGCGGGGAAACGGATTACCTTGCCGACATCACGCGGAACGTCCGGAAGATCGCCGCAGTCATGGCGTTGCCTTTGGCGGTGTCGCTCTCTCCCGCGAACACGGATGCCTACAACGTGGAGAATGTCCGGGAGACGAACAACACGTTCACTTCGGACAACAGCCGGACGTATAACGACAGCGGGCGGACGGTGCGGGTCGGCAAGGTGTGCGACGAGGTGGTCATCCACGTGGCGAACACCTCCGGGAAGGACGCGGACACCATACGGCAGGAAATCATGAACATCTTAAACGAACTGGGGGAAGGATAGCATGGCATCGAAGTACACATTCAAGGAAATAGGACAGACCGCCAAACGTGTCAGCACGTTCAACATCGGCGAACTGCTGCTGAACTTCATCGGCTACAAGGGCATACCCTATCCGGGCGGCTTCCTGTCCCGCACGCCGGGCAAGTACGGGGCGGACGAATACGCCTATCCGGGCGAACCGGCCTCGGAAAAGACCAGTTCCGACTTCGGAAGCACGCTCCGCAAGCGGGACGCGACGGGACGCTGGTATTTCATGCCGGTGGAACTGGGAGGCGTGGAACTTCCGAACACCGTCATCTCCATCCGGGGGAAGAAGACCATCGTGGAAACGGCGATGGTCGGGCGCAAGGGGACGGTCAAGGAGCTTATCTCAGTGGACGATTACGAGATACGCATCGCCGGGGTCTGCCTCGACACGGATTTTCCCGACCAGCAGATAAACGCGCTGAAGGAACTGTATGACATCAACGAGTCGGTGACGCTCAAATGCGCCCTGACCGACATCTTCCTCGACGAGGAGGACAAGGTGGTCATCAAGAGCATCGACTTCGCGGAGATGCGGGGCTGCGAGACCGCTCAGGCCTTCACGATGGAACTGGTCACTGACCGGAGTTTTGAACTGATAATGGAATGATATGTTTGTGCTGTGTTGTAACATAAAGATCGGCTCGGTTTCTTTCCAAAGCGTCCACGATGTGAGGATAAGGCGCAGCCTGTACGACCTTGCCGCCACCGCCGTCATCAAGGTGCCGGTAACCGCCGTGCTGAAACATGCCGGAGAGCCGCCCACGCATATCGAGACGGCGCAGGCGGTCAAAGCGGGCGACCCGGTGGAAATCAGGCTGGGGTATGACGGAAGCCTGAACACCGAGTTCAAGGGTTACGTGAAACGCCTGAACTATAAAGTCCCGCTGGAAATCGAATGCGAGGACGAGTATTACCGGACGCGCTTCATCAACTGCGTGTTCTCGAAGAAGGAAACGACGCTCAAAGAGTGTTTGAACGCTGTTCTAACGGGAATCCAGTTCGGCGAAGTCGTCCCCCTGACGCTGAAGAACTTCGTCATCAACGGCAAGCCGGGAAGCTGGGTGCTCGGCCTCCTGAAAAAGGAATACGGGCTGGTGGCGTATTTTGACATCGACGGGAAGCTGAACGTCGGCAAGGCGAACGGCGTGAGGGGGGAAACGGTGAAATACGTCCTCCGGGAGAACGTCATCAGCGACGACGAACTGAAATACCAGCTTGCCGCGGACGTGAGGCTGAAGGTGAAAGCCGTATGCTATTACAAGGACGGCACAAAGATAGAGGGCGAGCTGGGCGAGGACGGCGGCGAAGTCCGGACATTCTATTATTACGATGTGAAGGACGCCGCCGAACTGAAGACGCTTGCCGAAGAGGAACTGAAAAGGTACAGCTTCGACGGGTACCGCGGCAAGATAAAGACCTTCCTGTTGCCCTACGCCCTTCCGGGCATGGTGGCAGGCATCGAGGACAAAGTGTATAACGAACGGAGCGGTGACTACTTCATCGAGAGCGTGGAAACGTCTTTCGGCACGGGAGGAGGCCGCCGTACCGTTGAAATAGGAATCAAGGCATGAGCAAGGAAATGGAGGAACTGCGCCGGACGTTCCAGCAGCGGTTCGGCGGATCGGGAGACACGGTGTTTCAAGGCACCGTCACCGAAGTAAACGAGGACGAGTTTACCTGTACCGTGCAACGTGACGGGCAGGTGGATTATTTCGACGTGCGCCTTCGCGGGCTGGTAAAAGCGGAACTGCAGGGCTTCGCGTTCATCCCGAAGCTGCAAAGCACGGTGCTGGTCTGCCGCATCGGGAAAAGCAACGAGCTTTTTGTCTGTATGTTCACCGAAATCGACAAGGTGTATTTTACCGACAACGACTGGGAGGTGGTGATCGACACGGAAAAGCTCGATGCGAAAAAGGGCGGAAGCATCACCGTCCATGTGGACGCGGAAAAGCTGGAGGTTACGAACAGCGACGTGAAGGTCCTGCACGAAGCGGACGCGCTGACCGTCACGGCGGGCAGCACCACCGTCAAGACATCGACGGGAGGGGTTACCGTCACGCGCGGCGGTTCCGGTCTTAAAAAGACGCTGGACGACATGCTGGCGGCGATACAGACCCATACACACCCTTGCCCTATGGGAGCGACCAGCGTCCCCGCCAACGCCTCCCAGTTCGCTTCCATCAAGGCGGATTTACCGAACTATCTGGAGGGATAAGGCTATGAAGGACTACCAGCAACAGGCAAACGGGGATTTGGATCTGGGCATGGGCGACCTGCTCGTCACAGAAAGCACGTACCAGCACCAGCGCGACCTGCTCTATTCGGACAAGGGGCATATCCGGCAGAAGCCGGAGGCGGGTGTCGGCGCGGTGAACTACATGATGGACAACGACCCGGAAGCGCTGCTCCGCTCTACCCGTAAGGAGTTCACGGCGGACGGCATGAAGGTGACGAGGGTCGCTTTCTCCGAGTATTCAAACGACTTGAACGTGGAGGCGGACTATGAAAATGGTTGAAGTGAAAGACGAACAGACGCTGCTTGACATTGCCCTGCAGCACTACGGCACGGCGGAAGCCGTCGGGAAAATCCTGTCGGACAATCCCGGACTGGCCAACGACCCGTCCGCGGTGGTAGAGGCGGGACGGGAACTGGGGGCGTTCTACCCGGACATCAAGCTGAAGGCCGGGGCGCGGGTAAGCATCGATGACGACAGCCGCCTTGTGAAAAAGACGGTGGTCAAGAAAATAGAAAGGGACATCACCACTTATATGGAGGAACAATGGCAAGAACGATTGAACAGATAGAAACGAGCATCACGGAGAGGCTTCAGGCAAGTTTCAGCCTTTCCACGTCCGCCGCCGCGGAATGGCGGCTTTGGACGCATTGCGTGGCATACTGCATCCACCTTTTCGAGGTGGTCTTGGACACCTTCAAGAAGGAGATGGACGAGGACGCGGAAAGGGAGGTCGCCGGTACGCTGACCTGGTACAACGACAAATGCTACGAGTTCCAGATGGGGTACGAACTGGCGTTTGACGAGGTAACCGGGCTTTTGGAGTACAAGACGGTGGACGAATCCGCCCGTGTGGTGAAGATCGCCTCGGTGAACGTGGCGGAGGACAACACGATCATGTTCCGCGTCGCCACACAGGACGAGGAGGGGAAGGTCGTGCCGCTTACCAGCAACCAGCTGCTCAACTTTAAGAACTACGTGGACGCGATCAAGTTCGCCGGTACGAAGTCTCAGGTCATATCGACCGACGCAGACGAGGTGCGCTACGACATCAAGGTCTATTACAACCCCGCCAATCCGGTGGACACGGTGCGCGGGGCGGTGCTTGCCTCGCTGGAGGAGTTCAAGGTCTCCCAGCGGTTCGGCGGCGTCATCTACTCGCACAAGCTGATGGAAGCGGTTACGTCCGTCGCGGGTGTCGTTACCGCCAAGCTGGTGTCCCTCTCACGGAAAGGCACGGAAGACGAGGACTTCATCGCCATCGACACGATGTCCACGCTCCACGCCGGTTATTTCAACTATACGGAGGACAGCAAACTGGAGATGGTCTCCATAAACGATATTTAGCGCATGAACATCATCCTCAACTTCAAAGGCATCATCCGGCAGTACGTCGCACCGCACCGCCGCCAGAGGGTCCGCCTCAAATGGCTTTACGCCCTGCTCGACTTGGATGGGGTTTGGGAATCGTTCTCTTCATGGCGCGATTATTACCGCTACAAGGTGCACGTTACCAGCCAGCACAAGTCCCTGCAGGGGCACCTGAACAAGACGTTCGGCGGGGGCATCCTTGTCAAGAGCTACGAGGACCAGTTCCTCGACATCGGGCTGAACACGGAGCCGGCGCACTGGGTGCTGTTCGACGAACCTATGCCGGAAATCGCGCTGGAGGGCGAGGGCGGGCAGAGCTTCAGCGACATGGACTTCATCGTCTACGTGCCGGAAGGCGTGGACTTGAACCTTGTCCGGGCGGAGATAGAGCGTTACAAGATAGCAGACAGGACTTATAAAATAGTGACGAAAAAATGAAAAGGCATGTACAGTATCCCGGAGTCCGCAAATGGTCGGGCAACGACTTGTTGGAGTTGCAGGGCGAAGGGCTAAGCATTTCCGACCAGTTCTTTTCGCAGTACGGCGACTGTATCATCTGCGGTTGCGAGGTGAATGGAGGCGGCATCACCGCCGGGCTGGTGAGCATCGGCGGCATGGTGCTCCCGTTGGACGCCGTTGAGACGGTGGAGGTGTTCCCGGTCTACTTAGTGGAGGGCGAGGAACATTTCCAGCGCGAGTACGCCGACGACGTGGTGCGCGACATCGCCGTGAGGCATTACGCCAAGGCGGTGCAGGCAAAGCCCGGATCCGGGAATTACATCGAAATCACGGAGGACGGTGCGGCTACCTTCTTCGACAAGCTGCAGGCCTCTTGGCTGACGGACATCCTGAACCGGCTGGAGGCGTTGAAGAAGGCGGACAAGACCCTGCAGGACGCCATCACCCTGCTTCAGCAGGCGGATACGGAGGCCGGGAAGCGCATCACCGCGCTGGAGAAGAAGATGCCGTCCTACCTTGACCATATCCCGACCGTGGACGATGACGGCTACGGCATCGGCGTGGAGGTGTGGACGGTGGACGAATACGGGAACAAGACATTCTGGAAGTGCCACGACAACACCGAAGGCCAGGCCGTGTGGAAACGCACGGGCGAAGGTTCCGGAGGCGGCGGCAGCTACGGTGGCGCGGTCTACCTGACCGGACAGACGGATTTCAGCAAAGCGACAATTTTAATCAAGGAGGGATATTTACAATGAGCGAGACATCGACAACCGGTGCATACGTGTACCAGCAAATCGTGAAGAGTACGGCGCAGTGGGCCGCCGACAAGACCGTCATCCCGGAAAACGTCTGGCTTTTCGAACGCAGGACGGACGGGAAAATCATCACCAAGCTGTCCGACGGGCAGCACTGTTACGACGACCTTCCCGCCTATGGGCTGTCCGCGTGGCAGGCGGCACAGATAGGCGGCTATGAGGGTACGGAAGAGAAGTTTTATGAATTGCTCGGCACGTTCGAGGAAAAGGTGGAGACGGTCGAAAGCCTTGTCTCCTCCCTCAGCGGCAAGTTTGCTGAGACACCGACGCTGGAGGCCACCCCGACGGAAGACACGCTGGCCTATACCCCTGAAGGCGGCGGGGAAGCGCGTAACTTTTCCATCGGGCAGCAATGCCGCGTCTATGAGGAAGACGAGGAGGACTGGGTGTTCTACCAGCTTTATGATATCAGCGAGGGGAACAAGGCGGACTGGCGCGTCGCCGGAAGCAGGGGTACGTCCGCCTATCAGGAGAAGGCGGTCATCACCTTGTCGAGCAACCAGGGTGCGGGCGACACGGCTCTGATAGGGAAGAAGGTGACCGTCAGCTATGCCGACCAGTCGCAGGAACTGACATGGAACGGGACGGCGTTGGAAGTGAAGATACCGGTATCCGCCGAGTATCTGGTCACACCGGAATCCGTCAGCGGGTACGCCTCCCCCGACAGCCAGACCTATATCGCCGTCGGCGGGAACGAGCGGCAGATAAGCCTTGTCTATTCCTGCGAGAAGGTGACGGTAAACGTGAGCGCGGACGATGATGCGGACTGCTCAGGCCGCACCGTGACGGTCAAGAAAACCAGCGGCGGGGAGGCTATCGGCAGCGGGACGGGCGCGCAGGTCATTGTCAAAGTACCGTCGGGCACGGGATATACGGTTTCGGTGGACGACTTCGCCGGATACACCAAACCGGCAGACCAGTCCTTCACCGCCAACTCCGCGAGCCGCAGCGTGTCGTTCGAGTACGCGAAGATCAAGGACGCGGGCATTGTGTTCGACAAGTCCAAGAGCGACCCCGAGAACATCACCGGCGAGATCAACTCCGGCGTGCTCGCGACCATCCTGTCGAAGTTCCGGCGTTGCCTGTGCAAGAAGACCGCTGAGGGGAAGGTCGCCATCGCTTACCTGAACAACAGTAACAGCAACCAGTACGAGGACGGCACGACCGCCAAGCTGGACGGTACGGAGGGCGACGTGATGGTGGACTTTCCGGAGTTTTACTACAAATGGGAATCGGTGGACGGCAACAAGTTCCGTTACCGGTTCGCCGAGTACAACGTGGACGGTACGTTCAAGCACGTCCCGCGATCGCTGGTCGGAGCATACAAAGCCTACCAAACGGGAAGCAAGTTGTACAGCCGCAGCGGGGTTACACCGACAACCAATGTATCGTCTTCCCAGTTTGACACGTATGCCGCCGCACGCGGTCAGGGCTACCAGCGTATCGACTTCCAGCAGCATTGCGTAATCGCATTCATGCTGTATGCCAAGTACGGCACACGTAATTTGCAGGCGGTTTTGGGTATCGGTGGCGCAACTTATAGCCCGGCAACCACGACGGGCACCAGCAACGCGACCGGCAATGCCGATACACAGAACGAAACATCGAAGTATGTTTGCGGCTTAGGGCTGGAAGGCGTGTTCGGAGGCATTTTTGAATGGGTAAAGGGCGTTTCTATAAACAATAGGGTCTGGACGATTACCGATCCGGACGGCAGCAGCCGTCAAGTGAACGCCGGAACGACTGACGGTTGGATAACCAACGTCGCCGCCGAAAACGGTCCGTTTTTCGATATGGTGCCGACGAATGTCGGCGGAAGCGATTCCACGCATTATTCGGATTACTATTATCAGTCGTCCGGTAGTGCCCTTGTTTTGGCGCGCTCCTATGGCGTCTCGGCTGCGGATGGCGGCGTGGCGTTTGCGTATGCGGATAGCGATGCGTCGTACTCGTACACGAGCTGCGGTTCGCGTCTCGCTTTCAGGGGCGTAATCGAAGAAGCGGAGAGCGTAAGTGCGTTTAAAGCACTGCAAGTGCTTTGACAAATACCGGCGTAAGCCGGTCGAAATTTCCCGGCAGTTTTACGGTTTTGTTAAAATATGTATCAATCCGAGCGTATGAGACGCGAAAACCGGACGGAATGCGGGCATCAAGCGGATTTTAGTGTACTTTTGTGTAAGCAAACTAAAATGCAGCAGTTTATATAGAGAAAAGAAAATCATGTCAGGATATTGGCGGATTCTTCCATGCCCTTGTTTTGGCGCGCTCCTATAACGACTCGAATACGAATGGCGGCGTGGCGTATGCGAATGCGAATAACGATGCGTCGAACTCGAACACGAACTACGGTTCGCGTCTCATATTCAGAAGGAAGATATTTTATTGCGGCTCTTGGGGCTCGGACGTGTCCCTTTTCCCAATCCGCAGGAAGATGAGCCTTGCCCCTTGGCAAAAGACAAATTTGGGTTGTGTTATGTGGTAGGTTCTCCGGAACTCGAAGCATATAGACTTCTGAAAGCGAAAGTAAAGATGAAGCGGTACGGATATTTGATAGAACAGGCGGTGGACGAAAGCAACCTTTTGGAGGCTTTCCACACGGTCATGCGGGGCAAGAAGCGCACCCGCACCGTCCGCTACTTCAAAAGGAACCGGGACAGGATACTGGCGGACATTGCCGACGAGATCAGGTCGGGCAGGTACGCGCCGGAAGGTTTTCGGGAATTTGAGGTGGTGGAGAACGGGAAGGTGCGCGAAATCCAGTCCCTGCCGTTCAAAGACCGCATCGCTTTACACGCGATAATGGCAGTCTTGAGCAAGGTTTTAGGCGGCATGCTGATACGCGATACGTATGCCAGCCTTCCGAAACGCGGCATCCACGACGGTTTGAACAGGATTCGGAAAGCGTTAAAAGACCGTTCGAATACCCGCTACTGCCTGAAACTTGACCTCAAGAAATTCTATCACTCTATCGACCCGAACGTCCTGATCGGACGGCTCCGCCGCAAAATCAAGGACGAGACGATGATGCAGACCCTGATACGCATTATCCATAGTTATGGGCCCGGACTTGCGATCGGCTACCATTCCAGCCAGTTGCTCGGTAACTTCTACCTCTGTCTGTTGGATCACTACATCAAATGCGACCTTCGGGTGAAGTATTATTTCCGGTATTGTGACGATATTGTCATTTTGGCTTCCGACAAGGATACCCTGCATGATGTCTTTTCCAAACTGCGCGGACTGGTGGAAGGAAGCCTTCACCTTACTATCAAACAGAACTGGCAGATATTCCCGGTGGAGGCACGCGGAATCGACTTCTTGGGCTATGTCATCCGGCACGACTACGTGCTGGTCAGGAGGCACATCAAGAAACGCGTCGCCCGGCGGCTGCACAAGGTCAAGAGCCGGAAGCGGAAGTACGTCGTGCTCGCCTCCTTTTGGGGATGGGTAAAACACTGCAACGGGAGACATTTATTTTTTAAACTAACAAATATGAAATCATTTAAAGACTTAGGCGTCACGTACAAACCGGCTGACGGGAAGAAAAGGTTCGAGGGGAACCTGACCCCTTTGGGCAATTTACAGAATTGCAAGGTTACCATTATCGATTTTGAGACGGACATCAAGACGAAGCAGGGAGAAGGCCGCTACGTCGTCCAGTATGAGCTGGACGGTCAGAAAGGCAAGTTCATCACCGCTTCGGAGGAGATGAAGAACATCCTCGACCAAATCAAGGATATGAACGAGCTGCCGTTCGAGACGGTAATCAAGCGTGAGACATTCGGAGGGAACAAGACGAAGTACGTGTTCTCGTAGGATGTAAATGTGAATCCTTTCGGGGGAAGGAATAAAAAAGGCCCCCGGCCAAGATAAAGTATAGACGCCAATCTCATACATATATCTACGCAGTAACGCACGACCGAGGGCCGTATGCCCTTGTCGCGTTACTGCGTTTTTTATTGCGCCGCTGTGCGCATAGTATGTTGAGATTGGCACTGCAAATATACTTTAATTTTTGGAGATTATGACAATATACGAGATACTTTCTTTCAATAAAGAGCTTTTGCACCGGTTGTCAGACGCTGGCATCCAGACAAAAGACTACCGGTATGTAGACCTTTTTCGTGACTATACGGAAATGATGAGCGAGGGGAACAAGACCACTTACACCGTGGCGGTTCTGTCCGACCGGTACGCCATGAGCGAGCGGAAAGTGTATGATGTCATCCGGAAGCTGGCGGGCGACTGCAAAAACGGTGCAGTGTAATCAGCCCCGGAAAACCGTCTTCCCCTGTACGGATGCCCTACCTTTGCCGTAAACTCAAAAACAAAGGAAACATGAGCAAGTACACGTACAAGCCGCAGTATGGCGTAATCGTCATCTGCCGGAGCGAGGAAGAGCAAAAGGCCGTTTATGAGCGGCTGAAACAGGAAGGTCTGACCCTAAAGGTGGTGAACGTATGAGGATAGAGGTGTCGCATCACTGCAGCGACTTCGACAGTTACCGGGCTGCGCGGGTCAAGAGCCTTTTCAACGCGGAAAAGGGCTGCGATTGGGAAAAGACGGTGGAACTGCCCATTGAGGGCATGGACTGGCAGATCGGGCTGATTGTCGGCCCGTCTGGAAGCGGAAAGACCAGCATCGGGTCGAAGCTGTTCCCGGAAACCGGTATCTATGATTTGTATTCCGACTGGGATAAGGACAAGCCGGTTATTGATTGCATCGCGCCGGACGGTGATTTCAATATGGTGACGGGGATGCTCTCGGCTGTAGGTCTGGGCGATGTCCCGGCATGGCTGCGCCCCTTCCACGTGCTGAGTAACGGCGAGAAGTTCCGGGCGGGACTGGCACGGCTGGCATCGGAACGTCCGGATCATGCGGTCGTCGATGAGTTCACCTCCGTCATCGACCGGCAGATCGCCAAAGTGGGCGCGGCGGCTTTCGCCAAGACGTGGCGGCGCGGCAAGGGGCAAATCGTCCTCCTGTCCTGCCACTATGACATCATCGAATGGTTGCAGCCCGATTGGGTGTACGACACGGCGGAGGCGCGGTTTTACAACCGCGACTGCCTTCGATGGCGCCCGCGGCTCGAACTTCAAATTCATAAAGTCAGGGGAACTGTATTCCCAAGACTCTTTAAGCAGCATTACTATTTAGACCTGCCGAACCCGGTGGCGGCGGAATACTTCGTCGGGTTCATCGATGGCGAGCCGGTGTGTCACGTGGCGGTTACGCCCCTGTTCACGGCGCATGCGTACCGGGCTACGCGGCTGGTCGTCCTTCCGGAATGGCAGGGCATCGGCGTGGGCACGCGCTTCCTGAATGCCGTCTGCGAATACCACTTGCAGGGCAGGGGCAGATGCGGAAAGCCTTACCCGGTATTTTTCCACACCTCGCATCCGCAGCTATGCGGCGCGCTCCGCCATTCGAAGAAGTGGATTCAGACAGGGGCACACCTCTACGGCGACAACAAGGCAAGAAGCGCGGCATCGTTGGAACGATCCTATAAATCGAGGAACGTGTCTGTCCGGCGGTGCGCAACCGGGTATGGCGGTCATTTTCGGGCAGTTCAATCATTCAAATATATCGGAGAAAATGGTAATCAAAATATTAGGCAGTAAAGAAACACCGGCTTACCAAGCGGCGGAGGCTTTGGTGAAGGCTAAAGGGCATTTGCTATGGTGTGAGGGGTTCCGGTACACGCTTGCCATCGCGCCGCTCCTGACGGAGAAGATAACGGACGAGGAACTGAAGGAGCCGGTTATCGGCACGCTGGTATTCCATCCGTCCCCTCTGCCTTACGGACGTGGCGCGTCGTCCATCAAATGGGCATACAAACGCAGCGAGCCGATAACGGCGGCAACATGGTTTTGGGCGGATTCGGGCTATGATACCGGTGACATCTGTGAGCAGGAGATCGTGAGGATAGACTACGGCGTAAGGCCGCGCGTGTTCTATGAGCAAGAGATTATCCCCGCCATGCTCCGGACGTTGGGACGCTGCCTCGATAATCTACAAAAGGGTATCGTCCGGCGAATTCCACAGATAGAGGAATATGCGACGTATGACAAGAGGATATGAAGACCCCCATCACCTATTATGGGGGAAAGCAAGGCATGCTGAAGGACATCCTTCCCCTGATACCGGAGCATAATACCTACACGGAGGCTTTTGCCGGAGGCGCGGCGGTATTGTTTGCCAAGCCTCCGGCAAAAATCAATGTCATCAACGACCTGAACGGCGAACTGGTCAACTTCTACCGGACGGTAGTCAGCGATTATGAGGGACTGAAGCGGGAAATCATGCAGACACTGCACAGCCGGGAGCATGTTCAGGTAGCCAAGTTCATTTATGACCATCCGGACTATTTCTCGAACGTGAAAAGGGCATGGGCGGTTTGGGCGTTAAGCAAGCTGGGATTCTCCGGCGACCTGAGCGGATCTTTCGCCTTCAGCAAGAGCGGACGGAGCAAAAGGGCGATAAACGTGGACTATGCCAAAGACGCATTCGGGCATGAACTGAAGGAACTGCTGGAAACCTGTACCATTGAGCAGGACGACGCGTTCAAGGTCATAGAAAGGTACGACACGCCGGACACGTTCCATTTCATAGACCCGCCTTATGTCGGGCGCAACATGGGGCATTACGCCGGGATGTTTAACGAAGAAAACCTGCACGACCTGCTTGAGCTTCTGACCGGCATACAAGGCAAGTTCATGCTGACGATGTATCCCGACAGCCTGATATCGCAATATGCGGAAATGTCCGGCTGGCAGATACACGAGGTGGAAAGGCTGGTCGCCGCTTCAAACCCGAACAACACCAAAAGGCGCAGGCAAAGCGAGTGGATGGTATGCAACTACGCACCGCCGCAAGGCAACATTACCCCATCCTAACCACTATGTAAAGGTAGTGAAAAGTTGGCAGATAGACAAATATTTAGCACACTTTTTAGAGTAAAAACCAATAATAAAAACGGCATTCAAACAGGGTTCAACTGCCATTTGAATGCCGTTTGTGTGTCGTTCAAAAACAGTCGCTTCGTTTTGAAACAGCCCCTCAAATTTGGAACGCTTCGTTTTGGAAATGCAATCGGGTGGATTTGCGGATTATAGATATAAATATCCGAAAGACGGTCGGCATATATATTTTCTACAGCCGTATGGTCGTAGGCATTTCCTATTGCCACTACTTTGTAACGTTTTCCATACTGCAGCCGGAACGACGGTACAGCATCAAAGTTCTTCAGCTCGTCCTGAGTGTAATGGCCGACCCCGATAATGTGTCCGCCCTCATCGAAAACATACAGGTCTACTTTACTCATGTACTTATACAATACGTCCGTATCACCATCTGCCAGATACTGGAAATAAATGGTGACATTATCACAATCATCCAGATCTTCCTTGACGCAACTGCTCGACAGGACGAAAACCGGCAGTGCCATCAACATTATTTTCAGAAACTTTATCATATTCGTTCTTATGAATGTTATAAAACTGTATGTTTTAGGAATAGAGTCTGGCGGATGATTCCGCCAGACTTTGATTATAGGGAAATGAGGTTATTGTTCAACCCATTCAGCAGTAGTATCGACAATAGTCCATTGTGCTTCGGTTACAGTTACGTCTACGCCATATTGATTATTACCTTCTTCATCACCGATAATATTCTTATCGCTCAATGTAACGTCTGTAATACGGTAAATTTTACCTGCTTCAAACTTAAATGCAGAGTCACCGTTATAACTCTTAATCACTGCATAACGAGGTTGAGTTACCGGATTATCCAGATCAGATGCAGTTGCATTTTCAAAGTAAATCTTCAGAATCGGCATCTGAGCTGCATTAGGATAGAAATTGAATGCATAAGCTTTAGCTGGATCAGCAGTTGCCGGCCATACAGCGCCTGTAGCCAGGAAGTCACCATCAATTTCATCCCACAAAATAGGAGCAGGAATAGCAGTTACACCTTCACCGCCTACCACTTCCGGATACTTATAGTCTGTAACACTTGTTGCACCCTTGGTAGCCAGAATCTTATCCAGATAAATACCGTCGATAGTCAAATCATCATACTTACAAGTTGCTTCATCACTAGTAGGATGAGTGACATGTTTGATGCCGGAAACTTCCAGACGTGCTACCGGAATCTTTACTGCCACACTGGTTGTATACATTTCATAACTTTTTCCCTCATTGGTTTCCATTCTTCCGGTAAGTGTAAATGTTTCACTTGAACCATAAGCCGGAATAGCTTCTGGCATAGCCTGCATGGCAGGAGCACTTGCATTAATAATAGAAGTACCATCCCCTACTTTATCACCATCATTAACCCAAGCTTCAATCTTGGTAGGATTCTGAACACCCCAGAATTTGACCGTTGTAGTTCCAGTACCCTTACCATCCAATTCAACTGTCTGTGTTGCTGTTCCTGTACCTGCAGTCAACTTAATAGACATTGTACCCTTTACCTGTACCTCATCTCCATTATTACCGGGAGTAGCATCTACCAGTGTACGACTCATGCTGTTCGGAGTTACAATCTTAACTTCTACAACACCATTACCTTCCATGCTACCACCTTCTGGTACTACTTCTTCATTTGAGCAGGCAAACAAACCCAAACCTGCAAACGCCCACAATAAACTCTTAGAAAATTTCATAATACAAAAATTTAAAAGTTAATACTCTCATATCTAATTATTCTCATTTCAGCTGTTTTCCTACTCCGCCATCAGGTCCAGATACGCCTGCAGCGCCTTCAGGTTCTCTGCAGCAGGAGCATAGCCCGCTTTGGAAGCCCGTCCGAACGCTTCAACCGCCTTTTCCGGCTGACCGTTCTTCACGTATGCCGTACCCAGCATGTTCAGCAGCGCACCGTCCTGAGGAGCCTTCTCCAGCAGAGCCACTGCCTCGCCGGCACGCTGCGCCTCCAGCAGCGCCAGTGCCGCATTGTTTACCGCCGTCACGTCCTGCGGATAAGTCTTCGCACCCGTCAGCAGGCAGTCGATGTACTGCGGCGTACCCTTACCGTAGCTGTCCGCTACCTTGTGAATCTCGCTCACGCTCATCAGCTGCGGGCTCTCGGTTATCATCTTGCGCCCTTCCTCTATGGTAAAGTGACGCACGTTATACTCTATGCGGTACTCGTTGCGGCGCACCGGAGCATACACCTCGTTCACCAGCTTGGTATATACCGCTGCCGGCACCAGCTTCTTCAGTTCCGCCTCGCAGGCATCCTTGTCGTCGCCGCAGCCATCTATCAGCTGCAGAATCTCCTGCTGCTGTTCCAGCTCCGTACGACGTTCCACCTCCTTGCGCAGTGCGTCCCAGTCCTCGCCCTTCCACGCTACATGGTACAGCGAGCGGTCTATTCCGTCCAGATCGCGGCGCACATAGTCGGTAAACGCCTGCGCACGCCGTTTCGACAAGTCCATGTTGTATTTCATCGTACCCTCGGGCGACGCATAACCCGTTACGTAAATGCCTGTAATCGTGAGGTCGTGATTGTCGCGCACCACCTGAAACGACTCCTTCACCTTCGCCAGTTCCGCGCGGTTCTGCTTGTAAGCCGCATCGATGCGGTCGCTGTTCTGGCGGAATTCCAGCCGGGCCACCCTCGTTTCCGAGCGGCGTTTCACCTCTTCTTCCTTCGGCTCGATGAACGGAGCCACGTACACCGGATTCATGGCAGGGAATATAGTGCCTCCGTAAGCCGTTTCGCTACCCTCTTCACACTGTGCACAGCCCGTGACGTATGCCCGCAGCTCCACGCTTCCGTCTATCATCCACCGCTTGAAAGGCACCGATGCCTCGTACGAAACCGTCTGTTCCGAACCGTTGTCGCGACGCACCACCAGCAGTGCGTCCTCGTTGAATTCTTCCCCGTACAAGACACGTGCACGCTGCTGTACCCTGTCGCGCGTCTTTCCGTTGATGACAAACGGAGGCAACTCCTGCTCCATGCTGCCGTCGGCTGCCACGATGACAGGCACCACCCGCAGCGAATGCTGTCGGTTCATCTTCAGGTTGTCCAGCCCGATTTCCATTTTCACGTTCGCCTTGCGGTCCGCCGTTTTCGTCACCTGCGGTCCGTCGATGTTCACCGCCTCCAGATAAGGTACCTGCGCCCCTGCCGAAACAGCGGCAAACAACATTGCTGCAGAAAAGATATATTTCTTCATCGTACGTTCCTCCATCATTTAATTATGTAAATCAACGATACCGCCGCCTTGGTCAGCCCGAAGTAATCCTTTGTGTCGGAGCCTCTCCACTCGCCGCAGTGCGGACAGTCGTACATATCATAGTCGGCACGGATCCATCCCGCCCCGATTTCCAGTCCCAGGTTCCAGCGGTTGCCCAGCACGAACTGATAGCCGTAGCCCAGTCCCACGCCGTACATGTTTCCCTGATACCGGTAATCCTTGAACGAAGGAAAAATCTTCAGGTCCATATCTGCCACGTTAAAACCTCCGCCCAGTGCATGAAGAGCAAGAAAATGTCCGTTGAAGGCTTCACAGAACCAGTACCGCGCTTCCGGTTGTACCAGCCAGTGCTTCATCTTCCGGTCATCACCTAAATTAAAGGGATTATAGTTTCCCGAAACATCAATGCTCCATTTGGGAGCTACCCGAAACTCAGCCCCCACATTCAGCGTTGTGGTTACATCATAAAGAAGGTTTGTCTTGACCGCTATTTTCTGGGCTGATACGGACATACCTGCTATCAGAAAGGTTATTAATGCAAACAGTTTTCTCATAGTCCTTTGCTCTTAAGTTTTTACGTAGTACAAAGTTATCAAATGCTAAAAGACTGTCAACAAAAATTAATTTCCAATCTGTCGTATGAAAAGGAGGAAAACAGTAGAAAAGATTACCAAAAAATCATAACAACCGTATTTACAATAGATTACAAGAACAAGAAATGGACAATATAAGAAGAAAATTCTACGTTCTATTTTTACATTTTATTACGAAATAGATTAGGACTCATACCATATTTATCCTTAAACAAACGATAAAAAGTAGACAAATTAGGAATAGCACTTTGTTCAGCTATTTTACTAATAGACCATTCGGGATTCTCGTGAAACAGCTCGATGGCATATTCCAGCCTCAGGCTGTTCAGGTAAGCAGCCAGATTGGTGTTGCCGAACTCTTTCAGCACACCGGCAAAACGGTTCTTGTCCACTCCCATGACACGCGCATACTGGTCGCGCCCCAGACTGTAGTCGAGGTAAAGTTTCTCCTGACGCACCTTCTTGTCGAAAAGGGCAAACAATTCCTCGTTCGAAAAGCGCGAAAACGCCCCCTTTCTGGGTACTTCCGGCACTGCCTGCTCCACTACCTCTTCCGCAGCCTTTTCCTCCTGTTTGCCGGTATCGGCTGTTTTCCTTCCGGCATATTGTCCCTTTTTCAGCAGATACTGGTGCAGCACCTTCAGCTTCTCCAGCTCCACAATCCGAATACGCATCTTCCCACCTTTCCGCATGAAGCCCCCCAGCGCCAGCAGCGACAGCAGCAATATGCCCGTCAGCACACCGAGCCAGATAGTCTGTACGCGCAACTTCTCTTCCGTTTCCTCCAGTTCCTCCCGGGCAGCCAGCGCATTAAACAGGTCAGTGTTCTCCAGCAGATAGTTGCGCTCGTTATTCAGCCGTATAGCCTGCTGGATAGACAGCCTGCGCTTTGCCATCGCATAAGCCTTCCGGTAGTCGCCCACCGCCTCGTAAGCTACACACGCCTGCTGCAGGAGCCGCTCATACGAAATGTTGAGCGTATCACGCCGATCCATCTCCCTGACGTATGCCTGTGCGTTCCCGATAACCTGATCGTAATTCTTCATGGTAAGCAGGTAGTCGTTTATCTCCAGACGTTCCACAAGGGTTTTCGAGAAATGGGTACCAAGAAACAACTCGTAATACTTCTCATCCTCGAATTCCTTCCCCAGCATATGGGCAAGAAAAGCCACCTTGCTGTACAGATAGCCCGACTGGTTGTCGCGCCTCAGTTCCGGCAGGCGGGAAAGCAGCTTGCTCCGTTCCAGTCCTATCTGCCATGCCTCAGCATACTTCCGGTCGCTGATGTAGTACATCATCAGGAAACCATACGTATGCGACAGGTAGTAAATCTCGGTTTCCGATTTTCCTCCTTCCAGCAGCTTCTCCGCACGGAATGCACATTCGTATGCCTTCTTGCTCAGGCTCAGCCTGCGGTACAGATAGCCTTCGGACAACAGCATGCCGGCAAGCATGACATGATCCGAAATCGAAGTAGCATACTCCTTGCCCTTGCGGATGTAACGGGTAGCCTTGTCCAGCGAAAACGCAAAGACCGACGCCTCCGCCAGTATCATAGATATCCGACGGTACAGCACGGTGTCCGATTTTATTTCTACCGAATGATAGGCTTTCTCGGCACTGTCCAGCGCCCTTCCAAACATCGACAGACGGAAATAAGCGCACGAACGGATATACTCCAACTGATACGACGGGTACTGTGCCTTCTGCTGTAGGCTGTCAATCTGCCTCAAGGCTACTTGCGGAAACAAGTAAGCCTGTTCCCGGAGATCAGTCAGCCTCGAAGCAGAATATCCAGCCGCAACAACAAAAGACAATATGATAAAGAGGAAATATCTCATTTTTTATAGTATTTTTACAATTTTATTCTAACAAAATCAGTGCTGTAAAATTATTTACACTTCAAAACTACAAAATAATTTTATAAAAAGTTTTTCTTCAAAAATAAAATTATTGTAGTGTAAGTAAAATTGTCTTAATACCAATAATCGAGATTGACCTCTTTTTCTTACGGCTCTCCCAGCCCCCTCACGATCACCTCCACCTCCGGCTTCAGGAAAAACTTGCGATGCTTGTCGTGTCCCAGTGCCGCCAGACCCTCGCGGATGGAAGGACAGCGGTACATCCACCGGTACAAGTTGCGCCGTGCCGTCTCCGGCGAACGGTTCGGAAAATACAGGCAAGCCAGCTCTGCCTTGCCGTAGATACGCAGACGGAATGTTCCGTCGGATTCATCTTTTTTCATCGTACACCTCACTTTTTACGTCGTACCACCTTCTTGTGCGGAGCCACCCGCTCGAAGGCCAAATCGTCCATCATCTCCTTCAGTACGGTGCCCGGACGAAAATGCACCCATACCTTGCCCAGCATCGACGGACGGAAGTCGGCCTCGCACTTCACGCCCTCGCTCTTCACCCCCACCTGCAGCGAACCGATGTCGCCCAGACGGATAATCTCCCCGTTGCATAGCCCGTTGCCGATCTCCTCCTCCAGCGCCGTGAGCACCGCCAGCGTGTCCGCCTTGGTCACCGTGCAACGCTCCTGAATGCGCACCGCCATGTCGGCCAGCGACACCACCCCGCGCGCCTGAGCCCGGGCGTAGTACGTCACCCCCGCCGAAAGGTCCCGCGGATCAACGCGCGGTACCACCGAATATGTCACCGATCTTTCCTTCATTGTTCTTCTCCTTATACGATTTTCCCGGTACAGCCACATGCACGCCCTCGAACTCGCCGATTTTCGTCATGCTGGGATTGTACCCGTAATACACTTTCCCCGTCGCCCCGTTACGATGCTTGGCGAGGGTAGCGATCCCCATTCCCTTGGTCGAGCAGCCCGTGTCGGGATCCACCCGGATGTGATATCGCTCCGGACGGTGCAGCAGAATCACCAGATCGGCATCCTGCTCTATCGCCCCGCTCTCGCGCAGGTGACGCAGCTCCGGACTCCCCGCCCGATCCTCCGCCTGACGGTTGAGCTGGCTCGACACGATGACCGGACAGCCCAGCGAACGTGCCAGCCCCTTCAGCTTGCGACTGCACTCCGCCACCTCCTGCTCGCGCGTACGCCCCGGGTTCACCGTGGCAAGCAGTTGCAGATAGTCCACGATGAGCAGCCCCAGCTCCCCCTTCGCCCGCAGCGACTTGGCGATGACACACAACTGATCCACGTTGATATACGGCGTATCGTCCACATGCACCGGCAGCGCACTCATCCGTTCCGCCGTGCGATGCACATCCTCCACCTCCTCCGCCGTGAGCTTCCCCTGCCGGATACGCAGCGGGTCGGCACGGCTCTCCGCCAGCACCATGCGCTCGCCCAGCTCCGAAGCCGTCATCTCCAGCGTGAAGAACACCACCGGCACCCCCGCCATCGCCGCCTGACGCGCAAAGAACAAGTCGAGTGCCGTCTTTCCGTCCGCCGGACGCGCCGCCGTGAAAATCAGGTTGCCCGGCTGCCATCCCCCCGTCATCTCGTTCAGGCGCTGCAAGCCCGTAGGCACCCCCGTGAGTCCGTTCACCGACAGCTCCTGCCGGCGGTCCACCAGCGCCACCGTGTCCTCCATCACCTCCGGCATGGGGTGCAGGTGATTCTCCAGCGGCGAGTCGTCGAGCAGCGCCCCCAGTTCCCGCTGCGTGCCGATCAGCACGTCGTACACGTCGCACGTCATGTCGTTTGCCGCCGCCAGCTCCCGCGTCAGCACCTCCACCAGTCGCCTGCGCAGGAAGTACTGGAACAAGATGGTGCAGTGATACTCCAGGTGCGCCGACGTAGCCACCTCGCCCGCCAGCTTCGCCACCGCAAACGGACCGCCCGCCTCGTCCAGTCGTCCCGAAGCACGCAGTTCCTCGCACACCGTAAGCATGTCCACCGCCGCTCCCCGCGCATACAGTGCGCTGATAGCCTCGAACACCGCCCGGTGCGCCGTAATGTAAAACATCTCCGCCCGCAGGCTCTTCAGCGCCGTCGACTGTGCCGTCCGCTCCAGCAGACAGGCTCCTAAAACGGCTCTTTCTATTTCTTCTGCGTAAATCATTCCCCCTGTAATCTTTAAAAATAATTTTACTGTTGTTTTTCTAATTCTTGAAGTAGTATCTGCTGAAAATCAAGTAGATGCTTATTCTCACGCTGTTCATCTTCACATCGCACCACCTCACGCCGTTCATCCCCCAAACCGCCCGCTTCACATTGCACCGCCTCACGCTGCATCGCCTGAAACTCAAACCGATACATTAGTGTTCGGGTTTTGCCGGAAAGCTGATTTTCCTCTCATGCTGTTCTTTCTCATGCTGCATCATCCTCCGTTACTCATCCTGAAACTCAGCCCCACATCGTTCATTTCCACGCTGCATCATCCTCACGCTGCATCACCTGAAAATCAGTTCGATACGCTACCGTTTCGCTTTATCCGGAGAAGCACCACCGGCAGCATGAGCATCCCGCTTTTCGGAGAACCTCTTCAAGCAAAACTCCCGCAAAGAACATTGCTGCTGATTGCACGCTTCGGCTTTTCCGTGATACTCATTTACACGCTGCTCATCTTCACAACCGCCCACTTCACGCCGCTCATCTTCATGCTGTTCCATCGCAAGCCGTTCATTTCCACGCCGCTCATCTTCACATTGCATCGCCTCATGCTGCATCGCCGCAAGCTGTTCATCCTCACATCGTTCCGCCTCACTCCCCTGCGCCGGCAATTGCTCCGTCCGTTTTCGTCCTACCCTGCGCCGCAACACAGAAACCAGTTTTCCATAGCCTTTCCGAATCCTCGGAAAACAAATCTTTTTCATAGTCAGATCATCCAATTCTTACGTTCGGTACCCCTCAGTTGATTACAAAACTCTTCATCAGCAGGTAGTTGAGCGCCGACCTTGCCCGATCGATGGACGGCAGCAGACAGAGATACATCTCCATGTTGCCGATAGCCTCCTCCCGCTCGGCCAGCGTCAGCTTGCCCCACGCCTTGCGCGCCGCCTCGATGTCGAGTGCGGGCTGCTGCGTCAGTGCGTGGTACTGCTCCCAGAACACATCGAACGACTCGTCGGTCCGGCTCTTGGGACGCTCGCCCGACTTGCGGCTCACCTTCAGGTGGCACAGTTCCTCGTAATACAGCAGTTTCAGCTTCGAGCCGTGGGTGGTGTGCGCCGTGCTCACCACCCCTTCCAGCTCCAGCCGGGCAAGAAAACGCCTCATTCTCCCCCTGCTCCATCCGAAACGCATGCTCAGTTCGCGCGACGAATATACCATCTCCCCCCTTTTCAACTTCCCCGGTCCTTCCCCCTGATCGCTGAAGCATGCCTTCATAAGCAAATACACATAGGCTTCCGCATCGGTATGCATCCTGCCGTACATTTCGTCGAACATCGTGTTCAACAGACGTCTCGAAAGAGCCATAAATCCTTGTTTGCCAGGGATTTTCAAATCTACACAACCCATATTCTTCACTTTTTTACAGGTAAAAAACTACGTAAATCTAGAAAGCGAACCACCGATGGTACCACCAGCGGTACCACTTACCACTTTGATTTACAATTACTTATTCACTAAAGCGGACCACCGATGATACCACCAACGGTACCACCCTTTCCTTTTTATATTATAAACAAAGATATAATCAAAGGAAGTTTTCCGTTCCGAAAAACATTCCTCACGCCGAAGCTTGATTTCGAAGCCCGATTTCGACCGCCTCGCGTGTTCCGCCGACCCGAAGAGCCGAAACAGAACCACGGAAACGGAACCAATCGGAGGCGTGAGAAAATCTGTCCAACCGAAGCTTGATTTCGCAGCTCGATTTCACAGCTTGATTTCGCAGCCCGATTCCGACCGCCCCGCGTGTTCCGCCGACCCGAAGAGCCGAAACAGAACCACGGAAACGGAACAAACCGGAGGCGAAGGAAAGTTTTCCAGTCCGGAGAACACGCCAATTCAAAGATTATTCTATCTTTGCCCCCGAAGACTTCAAAACCCGATTCCAGACATCGCCGTCCGGTTCGTCAGAAAGTCCGCTTTTAAGCCCCCTCCGGCACCGTTACTGCCAGGTAAACCCGCCGACAGAAAGGCTTAACAACACGCACGGCAACATCTGCAATCAAGTTACTTCAGTCGATGAATTTCGGTGTTTCTCCGCTTTCTGTGCGTAAAAATACGCACTGAGAGTGTATTAACCTCTGCCATAAACGGCAGAGAAATAGCAAAACCAAACATTATGAAGAATTATGGTGAGATTCATGCACGTACTCTATCGTTCGTGTGAAGTAACGGAAAAACAAAAGAGATTTTTGTTGATAACCCTCAAGCGTTTCCTCGACCGACAGTACCGTTCGGCACGCGTGTCGAAAAGTGAGATTCAGCGCATTACGGGCACAGGTACCCATACCTGTTCCGACAGTCGCAACTACCAGATCAGTACCCTGTATACGTTCTTCCGTGCGATAGAACAGATACACCGGATAAAATTTGAGTACCTCACGCTACTGAGAATCATCGAAAAAAGTATCAACGAAGGAACTGAGCTCGTCATCCACGAGGTAAAGCCTGGAGAAGAAATTCCAGAAGGGAGCCAGAAGCTGCTTAGGCGTCAGACCGAAAAAAAGTGCAGATACTAAAGCGAAGCGTCCCTGATTTTTGAGGAAAACATGCATCGGTCGCTACGGCACACCTGCCGCAGTGCTGCTTGTTGCATCCCGCAAACGGGGAAATTTCTCCCCGAACGCATCTCTTTTTGTGCGTTTTTTGTACAAAACACACGCACGTTTTGTACAAATTTTTAAAAATTCTCCCGACAACCTTCCCACCGGATGCACTCGTCGGGAGAATTATTTTTCCCGATGTGCCTCTGTATAGGAGGTATGCCCTCGTAAAGGCACTATGCTAATGTAAGTACCCTGTTTACTTTCAGCTTTGGGAAAATGGATGTCAAAAGGAGAGTTAAAATGCGGAAAAAGAATTTTTATTACGGATAATTTACTATCTTTGCGGCGAAGAACGACTTCCTATGCGGCTGTGGGAGCATACCTCCTATACAGAAGTACGACGTGCGGGATCTTCCACTTATGGAGATAACAAACTGATTCATAGTGTCTTCAGGCGCTAGGAAGGAGAGAAAAGTACACTCGTTTTTCAACAAAATCAAACCAGGAAACCAACAGGGAAAAAATCATTCAGAAAATAAAATAAATCATAGAACAAAATTATTAATTGTAATTTTTTTCAATCACCGATTGTTTAAAAATTTTAAGATTATGAAAAAAGAACAGGTATGGCTTCCCCTGCAGACCGTCTACAACAAAGAACTGCTGGTAGGCGACTATCTCAAGGAGCAGGGCATAGAGTATTACATCCCTATGACATACGAACTTCGCGACATGGAGAACAGCGATGAATGCTGTCGTGTGCTCGTACCTGCCATTCATAACCTGCTTTTCGTACGGCACTCCTACGACAACGACTGGTGTAGGAAGTTTGCGGTACAGGCACCTCTTCCCTTGTACTTCCTGAAGAAAGAACGCAACGGAACCGACTTCTGTACGGTGAGCGAGCAGGACATGCAGAACTTCATGCGTGCCACCGACCCTGAAATTCAGGGCACCCGCTTCATCGACTCGGAAAAGCTCCGGGGCAAACGCAGCGTCCCCGTCCGGGTAGTACGCCGCGGTCCGCTATACGGCGTCACGGGCAAGTTCCTCCGCTACGGAGGGCGCCACTACATCGCCATCGAAATGCCACACAGCACCGCCCTGCTGAAAGTCAGCTTCACATGGTGCGAAATCGTTGTCGACCAATGAAATACATTTCCTCCACCATCATCGAATTCGAGCGTCCCGACATCGAACACGTGCCGGCAGAACTGCTGCGCCGTCAGAGTACCCTGCTGCGGGCGTTCTACTACGAGCACTACGACTCGTTCGTGCGCGGAGGAAAATACATCGTACAGTACATTTATTATACGGTAAAGAAAATGCGCAACCTCACCCGTCTGCAACTCGACAAGCAGTACAGCTCCCTGAGCCAGCAGGCGGAAAGCCTCGCCCCCGCCGAGTCCGCCGTCCGTTCCGACGACCGCGACGTGGTGGCATACGCCTACGGCACTCCCGCCGACGACTCTCGCCTGTCCGACTGGCTGACGGCTCATCACCTGCCCCAGCCGCTGGCACGCTTTGCTGACACACCGGACACCGACGCAGGCAAACGGCTGGACGAGCTGAAGAAGGCTGCCTTCTACGCCTTCCGCAAGAACGCCCTGCTGGTGGTGGAAAGCATGGACGGACTGATTGCCAACCCGCTATTCTATACCGTTCTCGACGAATACCAGACGCCCGTATGCAGCCCCGACTTCCCGTGGCTCAGCCGCAAGAACTTGAAGCTCATGCAGGCGATGGCATTGTATCAAACCCAGAAATAACCACAATAAACTAAATATGAAGATAAAAGCGTTATCACTTCTTATTTTTATGGCATGCTCGCCCCTGCTCATGGCGCAGTCGGGCATGACCGACCAACAGGTATTAGAGTATGCCAAAGATGGAGTCAAACAAGGTAAAGACCAGCGTACCATCGCCACCGAACTGGCACGCCGGGGCGTAACCCGCGAACAGGCGGAACGTGTGAAAAAGCTGTACGAACAGCAGACCAATACCACATCCGGCGATCTGACCGGTACCGCCAAAGCCGAAGCACGCCTGCGCGAGCAGACACAGGAAGACAACTCCACGATGCTCGACGAAAAGCCACAGGTACAGGAAGTGGCACAGCAGGATGCCGTATTCGGACGCAATATCTTCAACACCCGTAACCTCACGTTCGAACCGAACGTCAACATAGCCACCCCGCCCAACTACCGTCTCGGTCCGGGCGATGAAGTGGTAATCGACATCTGGGGAGCCAGCCAGAACACCATCCGCCAGCAGATCTCGCCCGACGGCACCATCAACCTGGAGCAGCTGGGCCCTGTCTTCCTGAGCGGCATGAGCATCGAGCGCGCACAGCAGTACCTCACCGGAGAGCTCCGCAAGATCTATTCCGACCAGAGCAACCAGATACGCGTCACGCTGGGCAACACCCGCACCATCCAGATCAACGTGATGGGTGAAGTGGTACAGCCGGGCACCTACGCCCTGTCCGCCTTCTCCACCGTGTTCCATGCCCTCTACCGTGCAGGCGGTGTGAGCAACATCGGTAGCCTCCGCAACGTGAAAGTATCGCGCGGCGGACAGACCGTAGCTACGGTAGACGTCTACCAGTTCATCATGCAGGGCAAGACCCGCGACGACATCCGCCTGGAAGAAGGCGACGTGATCATCGTTCCTGCCTACGAAGAACTGGTACAGATTACAGGCAACGTGAAACGCCCTATGCGCTACGAAATGAAGAAAGGCGAAACCCTTTCTACCCTGCTGAAATATGCCGGCGGATTTACCAGCGACGCCTATACCAAGAGCCTGCGCATCGTGCGCCAGAACGGTAAGGAATATCAGGTAAACACCGTGGATGACACCGACTACAGCGTATGCCAGCTGCACGACGGCGACGTAATCACCGCCGAAGCCATTCTGGACCGCTTCACCAACAAGCTGGAAGTGCGCGGCGCCGTATACCGTCCGGGCATCTACGAGCTGGGCGGCAAGCTGAACACCGTACGCGAACTGGTAGAGAAAGCCGACGGACTGATGGCCGACGCCTTTACGGGCCGTGCCGTACTGTACCGCGAACGTGAAAACAAGACCCGCGAAGTGAAGCAGATAGACATCCGCGCCATCATGGACGGCAGCCAGCCCGACATCCCGTTGCAGAAAAACGACGTACTCTACATCCCCAGCATCCACGACCTGGAAGACCTGGGTAACGTACAGATATTCGGCGAAGTAGCTCATCCGGGCGACTATCCGTATGCCGACAACATGACACTCGAAGACCTCGTGATTACCGCAGGCGGTCTGCGTGAATCGGCTTCCGTAGTACGTGTCGACGTAGCACGCCGCGTAAAAGATCCGAAGAGCACCGAAAGCCCCGCTACCATCGGACAGAACTTCTCTTTCGGCCTGAAAGACGGCTTTGTGGTAGACGGTGAACCGGGATTCACCCTCCAGCCTTACGACCAGGTATTCGTACGCCGCAGCCCGGGCTACAGCGCACAGCAGAACGTGGTAGTAGACGGTGAAGTGCTTTACGGCGGAACTTATGCCCTGAGCAGCAAGAACGAACGCATCAGCAGCATCATTGCCAAGGCAGGAGGCGCCACTCAGTTTGCCTACGTAAAGGGAGCCAAGCTTACCCGTGTAGCAAACGACGAAGAGAAACGCCGCATGCAGGATGTGGTGGATATGATGCGCAAGGAAATGGGTAACGGAGCGATCGACTCACTCGGTCTGAAAGTACTCGACACCTTTACCGTAGGTATCAACCTGGAAGAAGCCCTTGCCAATCCGGGCAGCGATGCCGACATCGTATTGCGTGCAGGCGACGTGATCAGCGTGCCCGAATACGTGAACACCGTGAAAATCAGTGGTGCAGTGATGATGAGCAACACCGTATCCTACAAGCAGGGCGAAAGTGTGAAATACTACCTGAGCCAGGCAGGAGGCTACAGCCAGAACGCCAAGAAGAGCAAGAAGTTCATTGTCTACATGAACGGCCAGATAGCCGAAGTGAAAGGCAGCGGCAAGAAGCAGATCGAACCGGGCTGCGAAATCATCGTGCCCAGCAAGCGCCACAAGCCGAACCAACTGGGCAGCATATTGGGCTACGCTACTTCGTTCGCTTCACTGGGAACCATGGCAGCATCCATTGCTAACTTGATAAAATAATATAGATTTCTCATAAGCCACAGGAAAACATCCTGTGGCATTTTCCTCTTTGTAAAACCTATGACCGAAAACAAAAACTACCAAAATCCGGACGTACAAGAACCGGAAAACGATGAACTGAATATAGACTGGATGGAGATATTACGCAAAATTATCGCAATCCGCAAAACACTCTACAAAGCAGCTGGTATAGGTCTAGTTCTAGGTATTATCATTGCACTGAGCATCCCCAAGCAATATACCGTAACGGTTACCCTTTCTCCTGAAATGGGCGGAGATAAAGCAAATGGACTTGCCAGTTTAACTTCTTCCTTTTTAGGGGGAGTAGGAGCAACTAATAGCAGTAATGATGCACTGAATGTAACTCTAGCTCCCAATATTGTATCTTCCACTCCATTTGTATTAGACCTATTCGATACTCATGTACAAACACTTGATGGAGAACTGGATACTACCCTGGTAGCTTATCTGGATGAACAGAGAACTCCCTGGTGGGGATATATTAAAGCTGCTCCCAGTATAGCTATTGAAGCAATTAAATCAATCATTACAAAAGAAGCTGATACTATTTCTGTTTTAAATCCTTTTCAATTAACTGAAAAAGAAGCTACAAAGGTTAAGGAGCTGAGAAAAGCAATTATTACAGAAGTTGATAAAAAAACAGCGGTAACTACTATTACGGTAACCTTACAAGATCCCAAAGTAACAGCCATTGTAGCCGACAGCGTAGTAGCTAAACTCCAGCAGTATATTATCGACTACCGTATCAAGAAAGCTAAAGAAGACTGTGCCTATCTGGAAGAACTCTACAAAGAGCGCCAACAAGAATATTACGATGCCCAGAGCAAATATGCACACTATTTCGATACCAACCGCAATATTGCTTTCCAAAGCGTACGTGCTGAACAAGAACGCCTGCAAAACGATATGACCCTTGCCTATCAGGTATATAGTCAAGTAGCACAACAATTACAGGTAGCACGTGCTAAAATACAGGAAGAAAAGCCTGTTTTTGCAGTTGTTGAACCAGCAAGCATTCCTTTAATTCCATCAGGTATTGATAAAAAAATCATTCTACTTGCCATTATATTACTTACTATAACAGGTTCAGCCATGTGGAAAATATTAGGAAAGCCTCTTTGGAAAATGTTAAAAGAAACACTGAACAAGAACTAGTTTATACCTGACACTTATTAAAAAACAAGATTGAAATATATAAAAATTTATATAATATACAGAAAAATATACTGTTGAAGTGATTAAGGGAATAACTGCAAAAGATACAATTATGTTTATTTCCAATATTAATTTAATAAAAACAGCCAACAGTTTTTCAAAGAATAATCACTTACTTTAACATTGAATTTAAATACATTTATGATAAGATTCATCTATCTTAAATCAACAAAAGCTTTAAATAAAGATTAAAGATCTACAAATTTAACTTTAGATAAAAAGTAGTTACATAAAGTATATCAAAGTAAAATACTAAGTACATATTCTAAAATGCAATCAGGTAATAAAGTAATTTTAAATACTGCCATTTTATATATAAAAATGGCAATATCAATAGTTCTTGGTTTATACTCAACTAGACTAATATTACAAGCACTTGGAGTAGAAGATTATGGTTTATATAATTTAATATCAGGCATTGTTTCCATGTTATCTTTTTTAAATACTTCTCTTGCAGCATCCACTCAACGTTTTTTATCATACTCTTTGGGAAAAGATGATATAAAAAAGGTATCTAAGGTATTCTATTACAGTGTAGTCTTACATATTGCAATAGCATTTATTGTTATCTTATTAATAGAAATTATAGGGGCGTATGGTATTCAAAATTGGCTAGTAATTGATAATTCACGCATTGAAACTGCAATTTCAGTATTACATTTGTTAAGTATAAGCATTTTTTTTACGATTATTGCAGTTCCATATATGGCCGTTCTCATTTCAAGAGAAAATATGTTACTATTATCCATATCTGAAATACTACAAGCTATACTGAAACTAGGAGCAGCTTTATTCTTATTGCAATACTTGGGCAACAAGTTGCTAATTTACTCTCTGATGATAGCTTTGATTATGATATTATCTTTGGTTTTTCAAATTATTTTATGCAATATAAAATATCCTGAAGTCCATTTTCATTGGCAGAAATTAAACGATAAATCATTATTTAAAAGCCTTCTTAGTTATGCTGGTTGGTATTCCTTTGCTTCCATAGGGTCTATAGGACGTTTTCAAGGAATTCCAATTATAATGAATATATTCTTTGGAGTAGTAGCTAATGCTGCTTATGGAATTGCAAATCAAGTAAATGGACTTATGCAGTTTTTTGCTACGGCAATTATGCAATCAATTAGACCTCAAATAACTAAAAGTGAAGGTTCTGGTAACAGACAACGATCAATACGTTTATCTTTAATTGCATGTAAATATATGTATTTTTTATGTGCGCTTTTTACAATACCAGTAATGCTTGAAGCTCCTTATATACTTAAATTATGGCTTGGAAATGTTCCTTTATATACAATAGAATTTTGCCGTTTAGTTTTATTAGCAACTCTTTGCTTCATGATTTCTAACGGTCTAAATTCAGCAGTAGATGCAACAGGAAATATTAAATATACATATGTAATTGTAGGATGTCTTCATTTTTTGATTTTACCAATAGGCTATATTCTATATAAAATAGGATTACCTATAAATACGATACTTTGGGTTGTTGTTATAGAAGAATTAATTTGCATGATAGTGCGAATTATATGCGCTAAACTAATTGTAGGAGTTTCAATTAAAGAGTATATAATTAAAGTGCTTATACCAATATCAATAGTAACAGTGACATCTGTAATCTTCGGTATTATTCCAAATATATTTTTATCCGAAAATTTTATGAGGCTATTGTTAACTTGTATCATATATGGATTATCTTTTATTATCACATCTTGGATGATTGGTATGGATACAAATGAAAAACAACACATAATTCAGTTATTACATAAATCAAAAAAATAAAATGAGCAATAGTATTATTAATCGTATTTTGGGAAGAATTGAACGAGTTTTATCTAAAACTCGTGTAAATCCGTTTGCTACATTATATCTAAATTTTCGTACTTTACCTTTTGCACAGGCATGTAAACTCCCGATATATGTTTATGGCCGAGTTAAATTCTATAATTTAAATGGAAATATAATAATAAATGCACCTTTAAAATCAGGAATGATAAAACTTGGCATTCTCCAAGGATGTTTTTCGGCATCAAAGGGTAATGCCATAATTTATCTTGCATCTGAATCAAAGTTAATATTTAATGGACCGTGTAAATTTGACTATAATTATGCAATTAGAATAACTAATGGTGGAATAGTAAATATAGGAGCATATATAGGTTTTGGTAATGATATAAAAATATATTCAGAAAACTCAATTACAATCGGAGATTATTGTAGAATACCATTTGGGACTTGTTTTATGGATACCAATTTTCACTATTCAGTAGATACTGAAACTGGAATTGTGCGTCCCAAAAGTGCTCCAATCGTTATAGGTAAATTTAATTGGATAGGGAATACAACAACAATAATGAAAGGCACACATACTCCTAATGGAGCAATTATTGCTTCAAAAAGCTTTTTAAATAAAGACTTTGTTAAATTAGGAGAAAATAAAGAAAACATTGTAATTGCAGGATCTCCAGCGAAAATTGTAGCTGAAAATAGTACAAGAGTTTTATCGATAGAAGCTGAACAAGAATTAAATAAATGGTTCACAAATAATCCTAATGAAAAAATCTACTGCAACAAAGAGTTATTAAACTCTTATAAAGATACTACAGCATATAATAAATCTTTTGAATAATTATTGAATTCATAAATTAAAATAACATTACATGCTTTTTATAAAGAAGATATTGAAATTCATTCTATTAAAGATAAAACACAAAAATAAAGTTAAATTCTATATATCCTCTAATATCGGATTGAAGTCAACTTTTGAAGGGGCTAATAAAGTTTACGAAAACTCATTTTTTATAGGCAATATGGGATATGGTAGTTACATTGCATCTAATTCAACTATTGTAGGCAATATTGGCAAATTTACTTCTATTGCTTCTGAAGTTTGTACCAATCTGGGGATTCATCCATTAACCAATCCTTATGTTTCAACAAGTCCAATGTTTTTTTCATTATTAAAACAATCGGGTAAAACGTTTGCAAAAAAACAAATGTTTCATGAGTTTAAGAAACCTATAAATATTGGTAACGATTGTTGGATAGGGCAACGTGTTTTCATAGTTGGAGGAGTAAATATTGGTGATGGAGCTATAGTTTTGGCTGGTGCTGTTGTAACCAAAGATGTCCCTCCATACGCTATCGTTGGTGGAGTTCCTGCTAAAATATTAAAATATAGATATGATGAGGATACTATACAACTCTTATTGAAAACAAAATGGTGGAATAAACCTATCCAATGGTTAGAAGAGAACTGGTATTCATTCAATGATATAGAAAAATTTAAGGAGATATTATTCAACAAATAATACAATGATTTTTCTTAACGTTATATTTATAAGATAAGTTCGTTTTAGAATTCGTATTCTGTAAGCATCCAATTTTGACGTATTGCCTCAAAGAATAAAAAATATGACCTTCGGTAAGCATCCAATTTTGACGTATTGCTCCAAAGAATAAAAAATATGACCTTCGCTGCTGTAACAAAAATATTAAAAGTATGTACAGCAGCAGTGATTTTGAAAGGCTGTTCATCCGCTACAAGGCGGAAGCAATGCCACAAGGTGGTAAGCATCCAATTTTGACGTATTGCTCCAAAGAATAAAAAATATGACCTTCGC
>ERZ809747.161-NODE-161-length-32905-cov-5.12268_pt1 | contig 32905 bp, 25 predicted proteins | sample MGYA00520277_ERZ809747 | MGnify/ENA primary metagenome ERZ809747 (study PRJEB31588, sample SAMN03401218) | human gut metagenome | study: EMG produced TPA metagenomics assembly of the PRJNA231909 data set (A prospective, longitudinal analysis of the...
ACAATTGGGAGATTGTCTTCTTCTGAAGTGACAACTCCTGTCACCGTTAATACCTGTGCCATCGCTATGCTGATACAAGCGAAGAGGCAAGTACAGATTAAAAGCAATTTTTTTCTCATAAGATCTCTCGTTTTAGGTTAAGTCTAAAAACTAAAAACAGCAAACAAGTAAGAATTGTTTGCTGTTTTTATAAAAAAAGTTCAAAAAAATCTTTTCTGTACCTCTTTTTGTCTGTAATAAGTCTTTTATTGCATCTTTTCGGCTAAATATTGCCCTGTATACGATGCTCCACAACGAGCGACCTCTTCGGGAGTGCCACAAACCACAAGATTGCCTCCCATATCTCCTCCTTCCGGACCGAGATCGATTACATAGTCGGCGCATTTTATGACATCCATATTATGTTCGATGATAACGACAGTATGTCCGCGTGCTATCAACGAATCGAAAGCTTCGAGCAACTTTTTGATATCGTGGAAATGAAGTCCGGTAGTCGGTTCATCGAATACAAAGATAGTAGGCTGCGACTTTTCGATGCTTAGGAAATAAGCTAGTTTTACACGCTGGTTTTCTCCTCCAGAAAGGGTGGAAGAGGATTGTCCTAACTTGATATATCCCAGTCCTACCTCTTGTAAAGGCTGAAGTTTCTTTACTATCTTTTTTTGTCCGTGCTTGTCGAAAAACTCAATGGCCTGGTTGACTGTCATCTCCAGAATGTCGTAAATATTCTGCCCTTCGTACCGTACTTCCAACGTATCGCTTTTGAAACGTTTGCCGTGACATGATTCACATTCCAGTACCAGGTCGGCCATGAACTGCATCTCTACGGTAACGGTTCCTTCTCCTTTACATTCTTCACATCGTCCTCCTTCGGTATTGAAAGAAAAATATCCGGCCGAATAACCCATCTGTTTGGATAAAGGCTGGTCGGCAAACAATTTTCTTATCTCATCGTAAGCTTTGATGTAAGTTACAGGATTGCTGCGTGATGACTTTCCTATCGGATTCTGGTCGACAAACTCTATGTCTTTTACCATCTGAATATCGCCTTCCAGAGAGACAAACTCACCCGGACGGTCACTGCTTTCGCTGTATTCCCGTTTCAATGCTTTGTAGAAAATATCACGAACCAGCGTACTTTTACCCGAACCGCTGACTCCGGTTACAACCGTCATCACATTGAGCGGAAAACGTACGTCTATTCCTTTCAGATTATTCTCTCTTGCACCTTTTATCTCTATGTAGTTATTCCATGAACGGTGAGTCTGCGGACGTTCGATTGTTTCTTCTCCCAGCAGATATTTTACCGTATAACTGTTGCTTCCGGGTTTCAGGTCTTTCATATCTCCCTGATAAACGATTTCTCCACCCAGTCGGCCGGCCTTAGGACCTATGTCGATGATGTAATCGGCAGCACGGATGATTTCTTCATCGTGCTCTACAACCACAACTGTATTGCCCAATTGCTGTAACTGGCGAAGTACCTTGATAAGTTTGTCCGTATCGCGGCTATGCAAACCGATGCTCGGTTCATCCAGAATATAAAGAGAACCTACCAGACTACTACCTAACGAGGTGGCAAGGTTGATGCGCTGGCTCTCACCACCCGAAAGCGAATTGCTGAGGCGGTTCAAAGTCAAATACCCCAATCCTACGTCGAGCAGAAAGCTGAGTCGGTTGTTTATTTCGTTCAGCAGGCGCTGAGCTATCAACTGGTCGTGCTCATCCAGTTTCAAGGTACGGAAAAACTCCTTCAACTGATAGACCGGCATTTCCACCAGTTCTGCGATAGTACGTCCTCCCACCTTGACATAAAGAGCTTCTTTCTTTAAACGGCTTCCGTGACATTCGGGACAAGTAGTCTTACCCCGATAGCGTGCCAGCATTACACGGTATTGTATTTTATACTGATTTTCCTCTAGCATTTTGAAGAATGAATCAATACACACCTTATCACGCGGTCCGTGCCAGAGATAATCTTTCTGTTCCTGAGTCAGATTATAATATGGTTCGAAAATCGGAAAATCGTGAGCCGGCGCTTCCCGCAGGAATTCGGTAAGCCATTCGCTCATCTTTTCACCTCGCCAGCACATGACTGCACCGTCGTAAACGCTCAGGGTGCGGTTGGGAACTACCAGATGTTCATCAATGCCGATAATCTTTCCAAACCCCTCGCACGTAGGACATGCACCGATAGGAGAATTGAATGAGAACATCTGGTCATTCGGCTCTTCGAATTTTATGCCGTCTGCCTCAAACTTCGTGCTGAATGTATGCAGTTTGGTTGTACCGTCGGGCAGATAGAAGCGCAGCAGGCAGGCTCCGTCGCCTTCGTACATTGCTGTTTCAGCAGAGTCAGTCAGTCGGCTGATGGCATCTTTCGTATCGTCGCAGCTCATGCGGTCTACCAGCAGGTATACGGTATCGGCAGGATTGTACTGATATTCTTCCATACGTACCATTTCACCGTTCACTTCCAGACGGGTGAAACCTTGTTTCATGTCCATGTCTATTTGTTCGGCCTCGCTGCGTCCTTCGCGTGGAATGATAGGAGTAAGTACCGTATAACGTGTACCTTTGGGATACGAAAGCATGCAGTTTACGATATCCTCCGGACTGTCTTTCTTAACAAGCTGCCCGCTTACAGGAGAATAAGTCTTGCCGATACGGGCGAAAAGCAGACGGAGATACTCGTATATTTCCGTCGAAGTCCCTACCGTAGAGCGCGGATTTCGGCTGATGACCTTCTGTTCGATAGCGATGGCTGGAGGAATACCTTTGATGAAATCACATTCGGGTTTGCTCATGCGTCCCAAGAACTGGCGAGCATACGAGGAAAGACTCTCCACATAGCGGCGCTGCCCTTCGGCATACAAGGTATCGAAAGCCAGCGAGGACTTTCCTGAACCTGATAATCCGGTAATGACCACTAGCTTGTTGCGAGGTATATCAACATCGATATTCTTCAGGTTGTTTACCTTTGCACCTTTTATAGATATGTATTTGCTGTCAGACATGCTTAGAATCGTTTAGTTTCAATAGGCAAAGATAGTGATATATTTTAAAGAAGTTTTCATTCTTTACCGGCAAAATTAGGTAAATGCATCGCTCTTTACTCTGTTATCGAAACAAAATGCTATCTCATGTAACAATATTCTTTTGCAACGATTTAATAAAAAGAAAGCAGGTGATTATTTTTTGTTATCTTTGCCCTCTCGATTATAATTTGAATGGAAAAATATGAAATCAAAAGTTTTATTGGTTTGGCTGGCAATGCTTTTGCTGATTGCCGGAAGCGTTGAGGCGCAGACTTTATATCCAAAGCGTGAATTTCGCGGTGCATGGATACAATGTGTGAACGGGCAGTTTCAAGGTATGCCGACAGAGCAGATGAAAGCTACCCTGATCAGTCAGTTGGACAACTTGAAAGGGGCAGGTATCAATGCTGTGATATTTCAGGTTCGTGCCGAATGTGATGCTCTTTATGCGTCGACTTACGAACCGTGGAGCCGTTTCCTTACCGGACTGCAAGGAAAAGCGCCGCAACCGGGATGGGATCCTCTCCAGTTTATGGTGGAAGAATGTCATAAACGCGGAATGGAACTTCATGCGTGGATCAATCCTTACCGGGCACAGACAAAAGGTACAACTGCCTTGTCTCCCATGCATCCTTACAACAAATATCCCAAACTTTTTGTGCGCTACGGCGGACAGTTGTATTTCGATCCGGGCTATCCTGAATCGAGAGCCTATATATGCAAAATAGTACGCGATATTGTTTCCCGTTATGATATTGATGCCATTCACATGGACGACTACTTCTATCCTTATCCCATTCCGGGAGAAGATTTTCCCGATAATGTCAGCTTTGCTGCCTACGGACGCGGATTTACCAATAAGGCAGACTGGCGCAGAGATAATGTGAATGTATTGATAAAGGAAATACATGAAACGGTACGCAGTTGCAAGCCATGGGTGAAATTTGGCGTATCTCCTTTTGGCATCTACCGTAACAAGAAATCTGATCCGAACGGTAGTGATACAAACGGACTCCAGAACTACGATGACTTGTATGCCGATGTATTGTTGTGGGTAAACAATGGCTGGGTGGACTATAACATTCCGCAGATTTACTGGGAAATTGGTCATCCGGCAGCTGATTATGATACGTTAATTTGTTGGTGGGCGCGCCATTCAGCAGCACGCCCGTTGTTTATTGGACAAGATGTGATACGTACGGTTACTAAGGCTGACTTGAAAAATCCTTCTCAAAACCAGATGCCTGCCAAGTATAAGCTACAGCGTATGTTGCCTACTGTGAAAGGTAGTTGCCAGTGGTATGCTGCGGCTGTGGTGGAAAACAGAGGTAATTATCGTAGTATGTTGGCCAATGTTTATCATAAATATCCGGCGCTGGTCCCTACGTTTCCTTTTATAGATAATAAAGCTCCAGAAAAGGTTAAAAAAATGAAGCCAATCTGGACTGCCGATGGTTATATTCTTTTCTGGACAGCTCCGAAAGCGAAGGATGAAATGGATCGGGCTGTGCAGTATGTAGTGTATCGTTTCGACAACAAGGAAAAAGTGAACCTGAATGATCCTTCTCACATTGTTGCCATAACCAACGATACGTTCTATAAACTTCCTTATGAGAATGGTAAGACTAAGTACCGTTATGTTGTGACGGCACTTGACCGACTGCACAATGAATCGAAGGCTGTAAAGAAAAAAGTTAAACTATAAAATAGATTTTCATGTCAGAACCCGTTCAGATAATGGATGGGTTCTTTTTTATGTAAAATGGTTTGTGATTGCGTCAGTTCTTTCATTTAAAATTTGTTATTCTAAAAGATTTCTATAACTTTGCTAAAGACACAAAACAAACAGGAGTGTACCGTAAAAGGAGATGCCCCTACACTCCATAAAACAACCTAGGATTCTTAGGGGGCAGGAACCTTAAAAAACGATGAACGCTATGAAAAAATTATTATTAACCGTTGTCTTAGGACTATGTACGCTTGCTGGATTTTCCCAGGCAAAATTCGATGTACATGCTGGTATGTCTATGGCAAACATCACCAACAGTGAAGCAGATTTAAAGATCGGCTACTCGGTAGGTGTGGGAATGGACTATGCTATTACGGATATGTGGGCCTTTCAGACAGGTCTGAATTTTACAAGCAAAGGCTGTAAGGAATCTGTTGAGGGAGTAAAAGCTAAGTTTAACCCTGTTTATCTGGATATCCCTTTGCTTGCAGCTGTAAAACTTCCTATCAGTGAAGGAAATACTTTCGTAATCAATGCAGGTCCGTATGTAGGCGTTGGTTTGGGAGGAAAAATGACTGTTGAAGACGGTGGTGCTGAAGTTGGTACCAAATTGTTTAAGAAAATAGATGGAGCCGATGAAGCCATGATGAACCGTTTTGCTGTAGGTTTGCAGTATGGAGTAGGTTTTGAACTGGGATATAGATATTTGTTGAACCTGACAGGTCAGTATGGATTTACCAACATGATAAAGGACAGCTGGGTTGATGAAAACAATAAGAACCTTGCATTTTTGATAACAGTCGGTTATCGTTTTTGATAAGTCTGGATCTATTTCATAATTGAAGTAGGCCTTCCTATGATAAAAATAGCTCTATCATTTTCCTCAAGGGAATTTGATAGAGCTATTTTATTGTTATACTCCTTATTATTAATATTAGAATTCGTAGCCGAAGCCTAAGTTCAGGTAAATGGGGTACATGGCAAACGAAATCGTTTTGAAATCCTTCTGGAAAATGTCATTCAGTCCCCACGTCAAGTCAGCATGTACGGTGAGGTGCTTGTACGCTTTCCAGCTTCCTCCCACTTGAACTCCCCATTGGAAATGGCGCAGCTTATCAGAAAAATCATAGGCAGCAGAATTTTCCCCTTCAAAGTCGATGCGGCTTCCTGTAGCATCAGGCGTACGTAAATGTCCTTCATAAACATCTCCCGAGAAATCTCCGTCTATCATATATGAGAAATACGGTCCGGCTACGATTTTCCAGCGGTCATTTATTTTATAGTTAGCCAGTAGAGGAACAGTGATATACGACATTTTCACTTTCGTTTTTACTCCACCTGTCCAGAGGCCTTCTACCTTTCCACCTGTATCGTTAAAGATAGCCATACCATAGTTTTTTACCGTGGCGCGAGTATTCATATTCTTGCTGTCAAGGCGTAAACCAAGACTTATTCCCCATTTCTGTCTGGCGTCAATCCATTTGGTAGCATTCCCTTCCAGAGTAATAGCAAGCCCGGGAGAATAGCTGTCCAGACCTCTTATTTCCTTGGGGAGAGGGAGAGGAGAAGTGCCTCCAATATTTACACCTGCCTTGAATTCATAGTCTAATCCGTGCAGTGACGACCACAATAATCCTTTGTGTTCGCTCGATTGTGCTTTCAGTAAATTCGTTCCGGCTGTAAGCATTGCAGCCAAGATGATGATATATTTTTTCATAATAAATCAGTTCAGATGGTTGTAGGATAAATATTATTCACAAGTTATTTCTACCTCATCGATGCATAATTCGCTACCTATAGCTCCTTCGAAATAGGCTCCCTGAATACTGGAAGAGAAAACTATGGCCAATTTATATTTCCCAGCTTTCAATTTTTCCTCGTTGATGGTCTTATTGTTCTGAAGCTTGAAATCCAGATCAAATCTGGTCCATTGGTCAGTTGTTTTCATTTTGTCTATGCGTGCCAGCAGTACAATATTTTTAGCTTTCTCATTGTTTGCAGTAAATAGATCACCATCAAGTGAGAAATCACTGTTAGGCGCTTCGTATAATACCGCATAGATATCACCGGTATCCGTCTTGTCTGGAATTACATTTCCGTTTTGGTCAGTGAGTGTAGTTCCGGGTTTATACTTATAATATCCTGAGAGCTTTACTGGTTTCCGTGTAAATGGGAATCCAAATTCAGTAGCTTGTCGGGGAGCAAGAATAGCGGATGACATATCGAATGATCCGATAAAGAGGTTGCCAGCTGCAATCGGCATTTTGGGAGTGGTATTCATTCCGAAACTTCCAGTAGATCGTGTTACCAGTTTGACACATTTACCTGAAATTCCTCCATCAGCTTGTGCTGTAGGATATTGCAGGGCGTTACTTGCCTCACCGCATAACTTATATCCCTGATTGCCACTAGCCCATTGCATGAGTCCGTTTATGTCTGTCAAATAAAATATATGGTATGGATTGATTTCCCGTAGGTTTTCGAATGAAAATTTCAATGGAAGTTCCATCATATAGAGATTCAGGGTATAAGTTGCCTTATTGCTTCCATCCTCGGAAGTAACTGTAAATTTACGCTGTTTCACTGTACTGAAATCGTAGTAAGGTGGGTTATCGTTGCTCTGTGGCTGGTCAGGGGTGATAGTGGCTCCATCAGGTAAAGTAAAGTTTAGTTCCTGAGCAGTCAGATTAGCACCATCGAAAACGAATATGTCTATTTCCCGGCTTATGTCATTAATATTTATCAACTGAATATTAGCTCCACTGCATTTATCTATTGCGGCTTCTACATTGGGAGCTTCATCCTGTATACAGGAGATAGTAAATAAAGGTAAAAAAATTCCAATTAAAAGGTTTTTGAATTTCATATATATTCATTTTTTGTGTTATAGGACAGGGACAAATATACAGAAAAAAAGCATTTTGAACATAAAAGTCGCTTTAAAATATTTGTGCTTTTGTGAAAAATAGACTATGTGTAAAAATGTAAATGAGGTGAATTTCCTTACTTTAGAATATGGATTTATGGGAATAAGTAAAAAATAGGACAAAAATAAAAAAACAGACCTTTCAAGGTTTATGAAATCTCCATTACTTTGCACCCCTGAAAAAACTTAAAATTATTAGTTGAATGAAAATGAAAAACTATTTAAAGATTCTTTCTTCAGTGGTATTACTGGCTTCCTTAGGCAGTTGTTCGAATGAGGAAGGAAAAGAGAGTGTTTCAGAACAAGGCAGTATCATGGTCGATTTGTCGACAGACCTGTCTTACAGCCGTTCAGTAGATAAGAGCGCTTATCAGAACGTGAACAATTATAAGGTGTCCTTGTATAAAGGGGAAGAGCCTGTTTACACGGATAGACTTTATGAGGATTTGGAACTGGAGCAAAGTGTGGATTTTGGAGTTCCTTACACACTGACTGCTTACTATGGAGAGGATGTAGCTGCGGGCTACGATAAATTGTATGTAAAAGGTAGTGAAACGTTTACTGTATCTCAGGGCGATAAGAAAACTATATCTATCGTATGTAAACCTGCTAATGCAAGAATGATAGTTGTGTACGATGGAAAGTTTGAGGATTATTTCCAGAATTGTACAGTTTCTATCATGACAAGCTATATGGATGAGGCTTGGGAAATGGATAAAGCGGATGCAGGTCAGGAGCTTTATTTGAAAACCGGCGATAAGGGGGTACAGGCTACTTTAACTTTCGCGTTGACTGACAAGAACGGCGATCCGGTATCTGTGGATGGCTTCGAAACTTCAAAGGTGGTCGATCTGAAACCTTGTTATTCTTATACCCTGACTATCAAACCTGATGAAACAGAAATTCAGGGGGGTAAGTTAGGATTGGATATTATTGTAGATGATGGTGTAACAGAAGAAGATGTTACAGTTGATATCCCAGGCGATTACATTCCAAGTTAAAATAAAATACGAGTAAAATGAAAAAATATAAGAGTTTAATATGGCTTTTAGGCCTTATAATAAGTCTTTCATCTTGCGAAATGCGTGATGAACTTTTGGGTAAGGGAGAAGCTGGCGAGAATGCAGGCACACTGGAGCTTGGATTGTCATCCGTTTATAACGGTGTTACTGTAAGCCGTGCTAGTACAACTGTTGATGGCGGAACTACTACCGGAAATTTTGATGAAGAAGATATCAATGTTGACAATTATACTTTGGTTGTAACAAATACGGAAACTCAGGAAGAAGTTGCTAAGGGTAAGGTCAGCGAGCTGAAGAATGAAAGCGGAAAAGTTGTTCTCCCGTTGAGCGAAGGTGACTATTCTGTAACTGCTTACAATTATGAAGGAGAAAATGTAACTGTATCCGAACGTCCCTATTTCAAGGGTGAGCAGACATTTTCTGTAAAAAAAGGAGTTGCAACAAGTGTTGATCTGCCTTGTAAGCTGGCTTGTGTGGAAGTTTCATTGTCATTGACCAGCTCGTTTGAAGAAGCCTTTAAAGACGATTACGCTGTGATTATCGACAATGGAGACGGTGCCAGTCAGACGTTCGATAAGACTTCTATTGGTAAAAAGTATTATTTCCAGACTCCGGAACATCAGAGTACTTTGAATGCTTCTATCAAGGCAACTTCAGAAGAAGGAAATTTTGTTGAACTGAAGGCTACAATCCAGAAACCGGCTGATGCTGAAGGTGGTGTATCTGATTTGGAAGGAGGAGATTCTTTCAATATCCAGTTGACAGAAGAAGGTTCTACTGATTCTTATATTTCTATCGGCATTACAGTCGATCTGACATTCACTGAAGTTGGTGAAACAATCGAAATCCCTGTAGGCAATATTATTTATGAAGGTCCGGATACTCCGGGAGAAGGTGGTGAAGGCGGTGATGAGCCAACTACCGGTACTTTATCTGTTACGGGTATTCCGGAAACATATAATCTAACTACTACAGGAACTGTTCCTACAATTAAAGTCGATATGGCTTCAGAAAAAGGTATCAAGTCACTAATCGTTTCGATAAGTAGTGATAATGAAGAGTTTTCTGGCCTATTGACTCCTTTGGATTTATTGAAACCTTTTGATTTGTGTAATTTGGAAGAAAGACCAACTGCTAAATCAACTTTGCTTGGATTGAATTTGATTTCGGAAGATGTATATACACAGTTGCATGCTGGAACATTGACATCTTATACTTTTGAAGTAACCTCTTTGGTAGCGTTACTTCCACAAACTGGTCTTACTGGTTCTCACAAGTTTACATTGACTATTTCCGATGGCAATGAAACTAAGGAAGGAGCTTTAACTGTGAATGTAACCGAATAATAATCCTGCTTGTAAGGATAGAGAATTAAAAATAGAGATAAATGAAAACAAATATATTAGTTACCAGTTTATTTCTTTTGGCAGGATTAGCATCTTCCTGTCAGTCAGAAATAGATGAAGCCAAAGGATATGGCTATCTTCAGTTGTCTTCCGTCGATGTCAACAAGAGTGTGATTACTCGTGCTGATATTACTGCATCGGAAACAATAGCTGTAGATATATTGAATGCATCGAATGCGGTGGTGCAGCATGCCGATGATTGGAAAAACCTTGACGATGTTATATTGCCTGTTGCTACTTATACCGTAAAGGCATATTCGGCAGACAAAACTATAGAAACTCAGGGATTTGATGCACAACCTTATTACGAAGGACAAAGTAGTGTGGCTATAGAAGCAAATAAGGCAAAAACTGTGAACATTACTTGTAAATTGGCACAGACAATGGTTTCGGTAAACCGTTCAGAAAGCTTCGAGTCTACCTTTGGCGGTTGTACTTGTTATGTAGAAGGTGCCGATGCACTGAGCATTCCTTTTGGTGAGAATGAAACACGTGCCGCTTACGTAAAGGCTGGCCAGGCACTGACTGTAAAAGTTGATTTCGGTAATGGAAAATCTTTCTCTCAGGAAATCACTTCGAAAGCGGAAGCTGCTTACCATTATAAAGTAAACTTGGATATTACGGAAGGTAATGCTGGATTCGATATTTCTGTAGACCAGACCATTCATCAGTATGATGTAACTGTAATGGTTCCGACTAAGCAGGAAAGTGCTGATATGGTGACCAGTGATATAAAGAACGATGTTTCCAAGGTTTGGGGACAGTTTGCTTATTTATCGGGCTCTTGTAATTTAGCAGAAATTACTTCTCCGGTACAGTTCCGTTACAAGAAAAAAGCTGGTACCGAATGGATAACAGTAGAAGCTGTTCAGGAAGAAGGAACAAAGAACTATTCAGCGAAGGTTGCTCCGCTGGATTTCGGTACAGCATACGAATATTATATTGTATGTGGAGATAAAACAGGCGAAACTTGTACGTTTACTACAGAATCGTATGTGGAAATTCCGAATCTGAACTTTGATACATGGACTCAAAGCGGAAAGAACTGGTATGCCAATGCCGATGCTTCCGATAGTTATTGGGCTACCGGTAACTCTGGAGTAACTCTTATTAAGGATGCTACAACGGTTCCTGTTGAAGGTAGTGAAGCTCGTAACGGAAAAGCTGCCAAAATGACTACGATTGATGGTGTGATGATGGTTGGTGCTGCTGCCGGTAACTTGTTTATCGGAACTTACAAGACTAACATGCTTAATCCGTCTGCCAGTGTTAGCTTTGGTCGTGATTACGCAGGGGCTCGTCCTGTAAAACTTTCAGGATATTACAAATATACCTCTTGTGCAATCAACTATGGTTCTAAACCGGGTACACTTACAACTGATGAATGTAACATTTACATTCGTTTGTGGGATGCGAACGGTGAGGAAATCGGTTTTGGTGAATTTGTAGGTTCTGAATCTGTTGATGCATACACTCCGTTTGAAATAACCATTAATTATAGTAATACTCAGAAACGTCCTGCCAAACTGACAATTGTTGCTACTTCTAGTCGTTACGGTGGTGACTTCGAAGGTAGTAAGGTAGTAGGTCAGGTAGGAGCTGGCAGTACCCTTTGGGTAGATGATTTTGAATTGTCATACTATTAATATTTGCATGAAGAAATATTTCATTCTATTATTAACCTTTTTGTGCGTAACTTCGACTTACGCACGAAAAGGTTATGATCGTAATATAAATCCTTCTCTGTTTGTACCGAAAGGTTCGTGGATGGGAGGTGTTACTTTCTCGTATACCGAATTGTCGGGAGACAATTATAAGTTTCTTATATTGAACGATGTAAATGGTGAGGGCTATACATTTAAGGTAAGTCCGTATGCGGGGTATTTTTTTCGAGATAATATGGCTGCTGGAGTACGTCTGAATTATAATCGTACCTATGCAGATGTTGGTAACATTAATCTTGATTTGGGTGATGACCTGACATTCGATATCAGCGATTATAAGTATCTGGAGCATGAATATACTGCTGCCGGATTTTTGCGTACTTATATGGGACTTGGAAACAGTAAAGTTTTTGGCTTTTTCAATGAGCTTCGTCTGACGTATGGATATGGTCAGGGAAAAACTTTGTCTGGGTCGGATGAGAAAGCAACGGGTACTTATCAAACTTCTCATCGTTTGCAGATTGGTGCGGCGCCGGGTTTGACAGCTTTCGTTACGAACAATATGGCAGTCGAGGTGTCGATTAATGTCGTTGGTCTGGATTTCAAGTGGATTGAACAGACTACCAATCAGGTAGAACATGGCTCATATCGTCAGAGTTCGGCGGATTTTAAGATTAATATATTTTCTATTAATATAGGTATTTGTACTTATTTTTAAATTGACAAATTATGATTATAAAAGCTTTGAAGTTTAGCTTTATATCACTCTTGTTACTGAACATGTCTTCGTGTATTGAGAATGACATTCCTTATCCTTATATTGAAGGTGTTATTCAGGAAATTCAGGTGGACGGAATGCAGGGAGAAGCCGTGTTCAATAATCAGGCTCGCACTATCGAGCTTACCATAGGCGAAGACGCTTTTATTGATAGTTTGCCGATTACCAAGCTGGTTGCTAATACAGAGGCTTTAATTTATCCGGATACGGCTGCTTGTATTAAGCCGAATGGCTTTCCAAATTTCAGCTTTAATTCGTTGGACGAACTTCCTGCCAATGCCAATACGGCTGTCGATTTTACGAATCCGGTGGGATTCCTGTTGAAAACTTATCAGGATTATTGGTGGAAAATTACGGTAAAACAGGAAATAGAGCGTGAAATTGAGGTCGAAAACCAGTCGGGAACGGCTCCTTCCTTGGATTTGTATAATCATATAGCGATTATCTACGTGACGGAAGATGCTGATTACCGGAATATCAAGATTAAAAAATTGAATCTGGAAGGTTCCAAGACTGTGCTTGATCCGCCAGCAGAAACAGTGACGGACTTTACTCGTCCGCGAGTATTTAAGGCTTATCGAAACGGCAGATATATATGCGACTGGACAGTCGATGTGCAGAAATCATCGGTGGCGGCTTCTGTAGAAAAGGTAAATGCATGGGCTACCAAAGCCTATGTCAGCGGGAGTTTCCGTGCGGGTACGAATGTTTCGGTGGAATATCGTGTAAAGGGTAATGAGGAATGGACTGAGCTTGATGCTTCTGCTATTACCAAAACAGGAAATACTTCTTATTCTGCTGAACTTACCGGATTACAAAGTGGTACAGATTACGAAGTACGTGCACTTGCAGGAGGTAGTGAAGGCGAGGCATATTCTTTCCAGACGGAAACGATTGTGACTCTTCCCAATATGAATTTCGATACGTGGACACAGAGTGGAAAAACTTGGTATCCGAATCCTGTTGCCGACAATTATGATGATCCTCAGGCTTATTGGGCTACAGGAAATGAAGGGGTTACTATTTATAAGGAGTCGAGTACGGTACCGGTTACAGGTAGTGATGCTTATAAAGGAAAAGCTGCCAAGATGTATACGTATGGTGATATTGTGTTGGTAGGAGCAGCTGCTGGTAACTTATTTATCGGAACCTATAAAACGAATATAGGAAAGCCTGTAGACAGCCCGTCGTTTGGACGTCCTTATTCAGGGGCTCGTCCTACTAAGTTGAGTGGGTATTATAAGTATAAACCGATGCCTATTAGTAATGATGGTACTGTTCCTGGAAATCTGAAAACAGATCAATGTCATATCTATTTGAAGTTATGGAATGCATCCGGTCAGGAAATTGCTTATGGTGAGTTTGTTGGTTCGGAAACGGTAACTGCTTATACGAAATTTGAGTTTGATATTGAATATAGTGATACACAATCGAAGCCTGCAAAGATCGCTATCGTGGCAACTTCCAGTCGCTATGGTGGTGAATTTGATGCTGCTGGTAAAAAAGTCATCGGTCAGGTAGGTGATGGTAGTACTTTATGGGTAGATGAATTTGAATTAGGTTATGAATAAATCGGTTATTGAATATATGAAATGGATGGGCTGCTTGTGTTTGCTGGTACTATGTATGGTACTGGGAGGATGTCAGTCGGATGAAGAAACTGCTTTGTCTGGCAAAACGGGATTACTTATTACATTGACAGATGAGGAACACCATGCTTATTCGCGTACAGCTCCTTCTGAACTGGAAAATCCGGTAACGGAAAAGTTTCAGTTGAAAGTCGTATATAGTGGTACGGATAAGTCAGCTTATAAAGGCAGTTGCAAGGAATTCATCTTGCTGGAGGAAGGTACATATGATTTGACTGCTACGTATGGAGACAATCCGGTACTGGCATTGGATGCTCCTTATTATGCAGGAACCTTGGATGGACAAGAAGTGATAAAGGGACAGATGACTTCGGCTTCCATTCCCTGTTTTGTGGCCAATTCTTTGTTGTCTATCATTTATAACAAGACAAGTCTGGATAAACTGTATGAATCTTATTACGTAACGGTTTCGGTTGGTAGCGAATCTGTCAATCTGGATGCTGATTCAGGCAAAAGTGCTTATTTCCGTGCCGGCTCGTCTGTGAAGCTTGTTTTCCATGGCTTCTTGTTGGGAACCGGAAAAGAAGTGACTTACGATATTCCCGATCAGGAACAGTTTTCGAATATTCCGGTAAAGACTCATGTAAAAGTAACATTGGGACTGGATGAATCTAATATTACTTCAGGTGTAGGTATTTCCATTGAGAAACTGGAAACAGAAACGGTTTCTATTTCAGAAACGATTCCTGTGGAATATTTGCCAAAGCCGAAGTTGGAGTCGGACGATTTTGTGAACAATGAACTGTCGTTCGCCGAAACAGAAAAGAAATCGGCTGTTATTCGTCTGAAACTTTCGTCTGGTTTGCAGGATTTGAAACTGAAGTTTAATTCGGCAGATGCTAAGTTTGCGGGACTGGAACAGGGCAAGGAGTATTTGTTGTCGAATGCGAAAGACAAGTCAGCCGTTGAAACAGCGTTGGGTATTACATTGCCGGAAATCGGAGCAACGGAGGACAGTCTTGATTTTACTTCCTTGATTCCCAAGTTGATGACAGATAAAGGAACTACTGTTGCATCGACGATAGAAGTGGATGTTGAGGCTAATAACCGCTGGGCAAGCGAGGATGCATCGGCTAACCGGATTTATACGCTTATTTGTAATAAGCCGGAACTGTATCTTGTAACCAATCCCGGAAATTTTTGGAGTAAGGAATTTAGCGTAGATAGTTGTGATATCAAAACAGGTGATGTAGAAACAATTTCTCAGAAACTCCAATACCAATATCGTAAGAAAGGCGATGAGCAATGGATAAATTGTGATCGGTTGATTCAGTTCGACGATTATCCGGCAGATAAGCAATATCAAGTACGTGCCGTATACCGTGAAGGGATCGAAACCGAGCCGGTAGATGTGGAACTGGAAACTCCGCAGCAGTTGCCGAATTCAGGAATGGAGGAATGGAGTACGGTAAAAGGTGAAACTTTTACGATTTCAGATTCTTGGTTTAAGAAGGCGACTTATTATAAATTCTATCCATACGCCGAAGGAGAAAGTGATAAATGGTGGGATACCAATAATTTACGTTCTCAGGATGGTAATATTATCTTAGGTATGGGACATCCTGTTTGTTTTGCTCCCTGCGTGAGCTATACTGAAGATGTCAAACATGGTGGAAACCGTGCTGCGTTAATTTATACTTCTGGACATGGTGGCGGGTATACTTCTACCGGAGAAGAGTTGTATACGGCAGGAGCAATCGCCGGTAACCTTTTTATTGGAACTTATTCCTGGACAGATAAAACAGAAACCGTAAATCGTGGTCACGCTTTTTCTGTTCGACCGACTGCTGTCAAGTTCTGGTATAATTATCATCCGAAGAATCAGGATGCGTTCAAGGTATATGTCGAACTGAAAAATGGAGAAGAAGTGATTGCTACCGGAACTTATATTCCTGACCCTATTTCGTCAGAAACCGGATGGCAGGAAGGACAGGTTGAAGTACAATATGGAGAGCATCCTAAAGCTGCTACTTCCATCTGTGTACAGTTCTTGTCTACAGATAAGACTTCCTTCAGTGACAGTGATTTTGATAAGAATAAATCGATGACTTTCCCTGTGATGGGAGATTGGAGGGTACATATTGGTAGTATGCTCTATATCGATGATATCTCATTAATCTTTGATAAATAATAATATGAGCAAAAAGATTCTATATACAATATTATCTGTTTTCCTGCTGATTAGTTGCCAGCAGGAAAACGATACGGTACTCTCCGACGAAGGATTCTTGTCGGTTGGAGGAATAGAGATTCAGTCACAGACAAACACAGAAGTTGCTTCACGGGCAGCAGACGACATCACTTGGACGGTTGAATTGTGGAAAGGAGAGGAGATGATCCGTACATTATCGGCCGAAGATATGCAGGATAAGATCGAGCTGGCTACCGCGGACGATTATATGTTGAAAGTGTACAGTCCGAACTATGGTACGGAAAAGAACTGGACGAACGATGAAAAAGGTGAGCCCGTGTATTATAAGGAAGTACCTTTTTCCGTAAAGAAGGGAGAAACAACCGGATTGAAGGTTCAGGTTCCTATGATTACTTTTGCCGTAAGTCTGGATCTTTTGGCAGTGCTGGGCGATTGGTTACAAGAGTATAGCTTTACGGTCACTTCGGGAGAAAGAGTCGTATCGCTGGCAAATGGGGAAACTGCTTATTTTGCTCATTCAGACGGTACTTCTTTCAGCTATCAGTTGTCTGTTACCAATTTAGATTCGGAAGAAAATGTTTTGAAGGGTGAATGGGGTACGGAGGAAAATGAAACCGTTACTATCAATACGGTATATACGGTAGTGTATAACTGGAGTACTCAGTCTCTTTCTTTAGAAAAGTAACCGTCACAGACATAAAGATTAATAAAACAATAGCCCTACCAACCTCCATTTGGGGGATGATAGGGCTATTGTTTTATTGTAAGGATGGTCAGGTTGGGATTTAATAAATTCCTGGGGCAGAGTTTTGTTTGAAATTGTCGTAATTTCCGGTAATTTGTTTTTCGTTTTCCGGATTTAGTTCGATGGCTTTCTTCATGTCGTCTACCGATCTGTCCTTATCTCCTTTCAGCAGGCGGATGCGTCCTCGTTCCTGATAGAGTACGGCATTCTGGGGCATCAGCTCGATGGCCTCGGTATACAACTCTACGGCCTTGTCGAATTCTTTCTGCTCGGTCAGCATTTCTCCTTTCAGCAGGTAAGCCTTTTCGTTGAACGGATTGACTTCCAGCACTTGGTCGAAAGAGGCGTAGGCTTCATTTACCTCGCCGAGTGCCGCCTGTATCTTTCCTTTCAGCAGGAGAGCGTCTTCATCTTCGGAAGTAAGAGAGAGTACCTTTTCCACGTCGTCCATGGCATCCTTTGCCTGACGCATGTCCCACAGTACCTCGGCACGGAGCAGATAGGCAGCCCCGTATTCTTCGTTCTGGGCAATGGCCTTGGTCAGCATGACGATAGCCTGCAAGTCGTTCTTCATGCCACGTGCAGCCTTGGCAGCCAGATAGTAGGCCAGTGCATTGGTTTCGTCGAGATGGATGGCTTTCTGGCAGGCATCGTTCATGCTTTCGTAATCTTCCTGCATGTAGCAGATGTTGGCCAGCGAGAGTAGTCCTTTTATGTTGTCGGGGGTCTTATCAATCAGGCGGTCGAGCGTGATACGTGCATCGTCGATGCGTCCGGCTTCCACGTAAGCACTGGCAAGCAACTGCAAGGTTTCCGGTTCATCGTTCAGTGCCACAGCCTGTTCCAAACACTTGATGGCATAAGGCAACTGATGCATGTTGCGTGCGCGTATGCCGTCGTATTTCAGGATTTCGAAATTCTTTTTATCTTGTTTAGCCTGTTGTTCTTCGCTCGGTTTGTTTCCTCCGAATAAGGATGATAATAAGCCCATAATTTTATCTTTTTATGTTAATGTGTTGCAAAGATACGTAGAAAATTAACTTAATGAATACGTTTGCTGGAAAGAAATTCGTATGTTTGCACGACAATAAAGCTGTGAAATAAAAAAGATAACTTATGAAAAAGATGCTGTTGGTCATTGTTGCTCTGCTGGCATGTCATACCATGCAGGCACAATATTTCTGTACAACGAACGGTACGGAATTGCATTACGTAAATTATGATGAGGCAGGACAGAGCCTGTCGAACGAAACGGTTACAGTATATAATGGTGTGAACAATGCTTCAGGAGCAAGCGCACAGTACTTTGCCAAGATTGTAACCAACAAGACAAAGAACAATACCAGCTATACGCTCTATAACTGGAGCTACGATGGGAACGTGACTACTTGTCAGGAGGATTTGATGTATGGTCGTTATATCAAATCGGATTCCGATCCGGCGAAATATGATTCGAAGGCACGTCAGGCGTTGGCTGAAGATTTGAAGCTGAAAGGAGATAATTCGTTCACTCTCAAGAATCAGTCGAAGGCAGGCGAAACTATTCCCGACCGTTCTTATTCGCTGATTTCGAACATGCTGAAGAATGAGGTCACTATTTCGGGAGCGGCTTACATGGGAACGGAACAGGTCAGCACGACGGCTGGTAAGTTCGATTGTATCAAGATTTCATACCTGAAGCGTACAAAGATTGTGCTGAAATCGGAAACTATCCGTGTGACTGAATGGTATGCCGAAGGTATCGGTCTGGTAAAATCGGAAAATTACAATACCAAGGGTGAACCGGACGGTAAGACGATTCTGGTGAAAATTGTAAAATAAGCTGATAAATAGACAGGCAGTATGTGCCGGTAACATAAAAATCTCCTACTTTTGTCTTTGTTCCTTTTAATTACAAGACTAAAAGCAGGAGATTTTTTATTTCTAAGTTTCAATCTGTATGTAAGATTTTTATTTTTGCAACTCTATTTTGAGGCGACTTCTTTTTTATAATGTTAAATCACTTCAATGCCTTGCTGCCGGCAAAGCTTCAGACTCAAGTCCTTCAGCTTGAACTTCTGAATCTTTCCGCTTCCCGTCATCGGAAATTCCTTCACGAAGAAAACATATTTCGGAATTTTGTAGCGGGCAATCTTTCCCTCACAGAACTCACGGACATCGTATTCGTTCATCGTATATCCTTCGTGCAGGATGATGAAGGCTCCCACCGCCTCGCCGTATTTTTTTGAGGGGACACCTGCTACCTGTACGTCCTTTATGCCCGGCATCTGATAGAGAAATTCCTCTATCTCACGCGGATAGATATTCTCTCCTCCACGGATAATCATATCCTTGATGCGTCCCGTAATGCGGTAGTTGCCGTTCTCGTCTTTTACACCCAAATCGCCTGAGTGCAGGAAACCGTTCTGGTCTATCACTTCGGCGGTAGCCTCCGGATTCTTGTAGTATCCTTTCATGGTATTGTATCCGCGGTTACACATTTCGCCCTGTACGCCTTGGGGGCATTCCTCACCCGTTTCCGGATCGAGAACCTTTACTTCCGTAAATTCGAAGTCGCGTCCTACCGTGGTGAAGCGTACCTCCTGCGGGTCGTCGATGCGGCTGTGCGTCATACCCGGCGAGGTTTCTGTCAGGCCGTATACACTGGTTACTTTCATGAACATTTTCTCTTCCACCTGTTTCATCAGCTCTATCGGACAGAGCGATCCTGCCATGATACCCGTACGCAGACAAGACAGGTCGAACATGTCGAACATCGGATGATTCAGTTCGGCAATGAACATGGTCGGTACCCCGTAGAGTGCCGTACAGCGTTCCTTGTGGATGGAAGCGAGCACCAGTAGCGGATCGAACCGCTCTACCATGACTTCCGTACAGCCGTGCGTCAGGCAGTTCATGGTGGCGAGCACTACCCCGAAACAATGGAACAGCGGTACACATACGCAGAGCTTGTCGTCGGCAGTGAACTTCATGTGCTCTCCTGTCAGCAGTCCGTTGTTGGCGATATTATAGTGGGTAAGCATCACTCCCTTGGGGAAGCCCGTCGTACCCGACGTATACTGCATGTTTACCGTGTCGTGGCAGTTGACTTTTCTCTTGGCCTCGTCGAGTACGGTATCGTCGATGTTGTTTCCCAGCAGCAGAATCTCCGCCGTGTTGTACATGCCGCGATACTTTTCCTGACCGATATAGATAACGTTTCGCATGTGCGGGAAACGTTTGCTTTTCATGTGGCCGCGTTCGAATGTCTTCAGCTCGGGAAGCATGCGGTACGTCATCTCCACAAAGTTACTGTCCTTTTCTCCGTCGACAATACAAAGAGTATGCATGTCCGAGTTCTCGCACAAGTATTCCAGCTCCGCCTGCTTGTAGTTGGTGTTGACGGTAACGGCTACCGCACCAATCTTGGCACAGGCATAAAGGAACGTCAGCCAGTCGGGGACGTTTCGTGCCCATATTCCTACATGGGTACCGTGCGTAATGCCGATGGCAAGCAATCCCTTCGCCATATTGTCTACACGGCGGTTGAACTGACTCCACGTAAAGCGCAGGTTACGGTCGGAGTATACGATGTATTCCTTGTCGGGCGTTTCGGCAGCCCAGTGTTCCAGCCAGTCGCCCAGGGTTCTTTCCGATAATTGTATCATATATAGTCAGTTTGTCAGATAGGCGTATAGATAACGGCCAGGATGCGGGCCTCCTGTCCCTCGAACGCATGTACGTGATGCGGTACGATAGAGTCGTAGTAAATGGTTTCTCCTTCTTCCAGCAGATACGTATACTTGCCATAGTTTATTTCGAGCGTTCCTTTCAGTACCATGATAAACTCCTCGCCTTCGTGTGCCGAGAGGTTGAACTCACTGTTCCCGTCTGCATCGATGTCGACAATGAACGGCTCCATGTGACGGTCGGTCTTGCTGCGCGACAGGGCGTGATAGTGCATATGCTGCCGGGCATCGAGGGCATTGTTCGAAAAGCTGATGGTATCGTCGGCCTCTCCGTGACGGCATACTACCGGACCGGCTTCATCGGGCTGATCGTCGAGGAAAGTTCCCAGACGTACTCCCAGAGCACGTGCCAGCTTTACCAGCGGGGCAAGCGACGGTATATCAATGTTTTCTTCGATGCGGGTTATTTGTTCGATGGCAAGTCCGGTACGGTCTGCCAGTTCATCCAGACTTATTTCTTTGGCCATTCTGAGGCCTTTGATCTTTTCTCCGATAATGTTGGTTTTATCCATAGTATAAGCAGTTTTTGTTAATGCGTAAGCCTTTATATAGCTTTTGTCAAATCAGGTCGGTGGCAAATATAGTAAAGATTTTATAATACGCACGGTGTAGATACCTAAAAAAGGTTACAGCGCTTTTCCGTTCATATTCAGTTAACTAATATTTTCATAAAAAAACGTATACGGCAGGTTGGTTGTGAACTAAAGTGAAAGTACCCTTGTTCTGATTTAGACGGTTCGGCCGTTTGAAAGACATTTGAATTTCCTTTAAACATAGACAGAAAGATTATGAAACTGATTATGACCGACCGCCCTGTCGACGTGAGTTTTCTGAAGGATGAGGCGGTGAAATATATCGATTTATCCTCCCTGCGGATAGCCAACTGCATGGGATGCTTCGGATGCTGGACGAAGACGCCGGGCCGATGTGTGATTCGTGACGATGCCACCCGGGTATATCCGTATATCGCCGCAAGCGATACGGTACTGTATGTCAGTCGGCTGTGTTACGGCGGCTACGACAGCGTGATGAAAACCATGCTGGAGCGCGCCATTCCCGTGCAGCAGGCCTTTATACGCATCCACAAGGGAGAAACGCATCACGTGCAGCGGGCCGTGATGATGAAGAAAGCCACGATTCTTGCCTACGGTGACATCTCGCCCGAGGAGCAGGATATCTTCCGGCAGCTGATAGCCCGTAATGCCATCAATATGAGTTTTGAGAGTTATGAAGTGAAGTTTACCACCGAAGTCCTGCTGAACGATGCGGTGAAAGAAATTGTAGAAAAATGGGAAACGTACTGATTCTGAACGGCAGCCCGAGGGCGCCGAAATCCAATTCACGGCAATATGCCGAAATCTTTTCGACCAACAGCCAGTTGCCGTCGGATTATTTCAATATATCGAAGAACAATCATGCCGAACTCTGCCGGAGGATGTCGGAATACTCCGATGTGTTGCTGGTGTTTCCGCTTTATGCCGATTCGCTTCCGGTAGGTTTCCTGAATTTCCTGAAGCATCTGGAAGCCAATCCTCCGGAACGGAAACCGGTGGTGTCGATCCTGATTAACTGCGGTTTTCTAGAGCATCAGCAAAACGACATTGCCTTGAAGATGCTTCGTCTCTTCTGCCGGAAGAACGATTATCGGATGGGTTCGGTGCTGGCACTGGGAAGCGGGGAGGCGATACTCGGTACCCCGTTTCGTTACGTAGCGGTCAGAGCGGTCAAGAAGCTGGCGAAATCTGTCGGAAGCAGGAGTTACCGTACGATACGGGCCACCATGCCGCTGAACAAACGCTTGTTTCTCTGGGCTGCCACGTACTACTGGACCTGGTACGGCAAGCGTTTCGGAACAACTAAGGAGCAGATGCAGACCATGAAGATTGAGTAAGGATGTTTTTGCATCCGTTCGCCTCCCGTGCTACAAAATTGTTTTGTACCTTTGCGGCGACAAAAAATAAAACGGATGAAAGAGGCTTTTATCAAACTTCACCTCTCGGTACTGATAGCCGGAGGTACAGGAGTCTTCGGGCGGTTGATTACCCTGAACGAGGGACTGCTGGTGTGGTATCGTATGTTGTTGGCCGGTGTGCTGTTCTATATCGTACTTTTCTTGCTGAAGAAACTGCGGAAACTTTCTGCCCGCGATGCCCTGCGTATCGCCTCGGTGGGATTGTTGCTGGCTGTACACTGGCTGTTTTTCTATGGCAGTATCAAGGCCTCGAACGTATCTATCGGGGTGGTCTGCCTGTCGCTGATGAGTTTCTTCACGGCTTTGTTTGATCCACTTATCAACCGTCACCGGGTATCGGCAAGCGAAATCGTATTCAGTCTGATCGGAGTGGCGGGCATTGTGCTCATTTTTCATTTCGATACCCGTTATCGGACGGGTATTCTCCTGGGAGTGGTGTCGTCGGCACTGGCTTCTCTGTTTACCATCTGCAACAAGAAAGTGGCATCGGGTTATCCGTCGGGCATTACCTTGCTCTATGAAATGGGAGGGGGCTTTGCGGGATTGACCTGCATGTTGCCTTTGTATCTGTATTTCTTTCCTGTACCTACCATATTGCCTTCGGCTACCGATTTCGGCTATTTGCTGGTGTTTGCTTCGGTGTGTACCGTTCTGCTGTACATCCTTCAGATACAGGTGCTGAAGAAGATCTCGGCGTTTACATTCAATCTGACGTACAACCTGGAGCCTATTTACAGCATCATTCTGGCAATGATTATCTTTCGGGAAGCAAAGGACTTGAACTTCAGTTTCTATACGGGACTGGGATTGATTTTTCTGTCTGTCGTGATGCAGACGGGAAGGGTGGTCTGGCAGGCAAAGAGAAACCAACTAAAACCGTAACGCATGGACGATTTGAGATTACGCATACAACAGTTGTTGCAGCAGCTGAACGAACGGGTGTTCGGCAAGGAGCATGTCATCGCGCTGTCGCTGCTTTCTGCCGTGGCAGGCGAGAGTATCTTTTTGCTGGGACCTCCGGGAGTGGCGAAGAGTATGGTGGCACGCCGCCTGAAGCTGGCTTTCCGCGGGGGAGAGGCTTTCGAGTATTTGATGTCGCGCTTCAGTACGCCCGATGAGATTTTCGGACCGGTTTCCATTTCGAAACTGAAGGAAGGCGATACGTACGAACGGGTGACCGAAGGCTATCTGCCTTCGGCTACGGTGGTGTTTCTGGATGAGATATGGAAGGCGGGACCGGCTATTCAGAATGCGTTGCTGACGGCTGTCAACGAGAAGATTTTCCGCAACGGACGGGTGACGATGCAGCTTCCGCTAAAGGGACTGGTGGCGGCATCGAACGAGTTGCCGGCGGTAGGACAGGGACTGGAGGCTTTGTGGGACCGTTTCCTGCTGCGTGTCATGGTGACAGGGGTGGAAGATTTGTCCGATTTCGACCGGATGATTGCTTCGGCCGACGAGAGTGAGCCGTGTATACCGGAGGAACTTGCCATCGGCGACGAGGAGTATAGCGGATGGCAGCAGCAGATAGCGGGCATTACCTTGCATTACTCCATTTTCGAAGTGATTCATCTGCTGAAGGAGAAAATAGAGGACTACAACCGTCGCTTGCAGAACGATGAGTCGGCGGAACTCCCGCTGTATGTATCCGACCGCCGCTGGAAGAAGATGGTCAAGCTGCTATGCGCATCGGCTTTCCTGAACGGTTCGGAAGCTGTCCGTCTGTCGGACTGTCTGTTGCTGGCACACTGTCTGTGGAGCGACGTGACGCAGAAAAGTGTCTCCGAAGAAATGCTTGGCGCGGCGATACGTCAGAGTGCCGAAGGGTACCTGCTGAACTTGCAGGGAGTAGACCGTGAGTTGCAGGCCTTGAAAGAGGAACTGATGGCAGCGGGTACGGTACGCGAGAGTCACGATCCGGGACTGATGCTGGTCGACTCGTATTATTATCAGATCGAACGGGTGCGACTGGCGGGACGCTTGCTGATGTTTGCTTCCGATTTCCAGTCGCTCGACGATACGGGGAAACTCTTTTATCTGCATAAAGACAAGTACAAGTCGCAGTGCTTTATCCTGAAGAAATACGACCTTTCCATGCGAGGCAAGGTACCTCAGAACAAGATTTATTCCCTGCGCAAGGGAAGACGTTCGGTGTTCATCAACAATTATGAGTATCCTTTGCGCTGCAACGCCGATGCGGAACCGCTTCCGGCTATCGAGGTAAGTCCGGAAAACGACCTGACCAGCCGCTTTCGGGGACTGGAGGAGCTGCTTTTGCGGGTGGATGCCGGCAGCAAGGAGTTTTTTGATGCCGAGAGGGAATATTGCCGGAATCACCTGTTCCTGAGCGAACAGGAACGCCGGAAGATGGATGAGATGCTGCGTGTGCAGCAGGATTCGCTGGAAAAGTATAAACATGAACTTGACGAACTGAAACATGCGTACCGAAAAGAGAATGAGGAGTATCCGGATCAAGGATCTGAAGGCGACTTATTTGGAGGAGCTCCGGCGCAGGTGCTTTGAGTGCCTGAGAGAGGCCTTGCAGCACGGAACGGTGCGTCCGGGGGAGCTGGAGGGAGCGGTATGGGAGTATTACCGCAAGACGGCTCCATCCTTGCAGGAGTTTTATTCGCGCTATACGCCCGAGTGGGAAGTGTTTTACGAGCATGAACAGTTGCTGCCGTCCGATTTCCTCGATTTCCTTTACCGTATGCAGTTGGCTTTCCGCAAGCGTTATGCACTGGCCGAGCTCGACGTGCCTTATTACATCGAACGGCTGGAACGGCTGCCTTTGCTGAGTCCGGAACGGAAACGCTTGCAGGAACTTTTTCTGGATAAGTGGCATCGCCTGCTTACGAACAAGGAGTACGATTATCAGTATCACCACATTGAATCGCTGTGCGAGGGCTTTGCCCTGCTCGACAAGCAGAACGGACTGAAAACGGTGGCAGATGTGACGGGCTCGCGCGTGAGGTGGTTGTTGCTGAACCGTCCGGAGCTTTACCGTCGTATTGTGCCCTATGAAAAGGTGATGGAACAGAACCGGCATATCCGTGAACTGGTGCGGGTCTTAGGAAAGCACAGCAAGGGAGAAAAGCGCAGTTTCGATCCGCTGGGAGGCATCCGTGAAGAGCAACTGGTTCGCCATGCCGTACGCAGCGATATCGAGGGAGTGACTTTGGGTAACGACTTGAATCATCTGCTCCCGATGGAGTACTGTTACCTGACGGATGAGGCGCTCCGTCCGGTATTCATGCAGAAGTTTGTGGAAAAACGTTTGCAGGTATTCGACAGTCGTTCGGCGGAAGACAGCTCGACACTTCAGAAGGGCAGAAAGCCCGTGAGCGGTCAGGGGCCGTTTGTAGTTTGTCTGGATACCTCCGGCTCCATGCAGGGCAAGCGCGAAACGCTGGCAAAATCGGCTTTGCTGGCGGTGGCGAAGCTGGTAGACAGTACACATCGCAAGTGCTACGTCATCAACTTTGCCGAAGATATTCACTGCATGCTGATCAAGGACTTGCGGACCGACCTGCCGCTGCTGGCCGATTTCCTGAATTATCGCTTCGACGGGGGTACCGATATGGCTCCGGCACTGAAGGAAGCCATCCGTATGATACAAACAAACGGGTGGCATCGTTCGGATGTCGTGATGATTTCCGATTTCGAAATGCCACCCGTAGAGGATGAATTAATGAAACAGATCGTTCGTTTAAAACAGAGAGATACCTCGTTTTATGCGTTGGTTTTCGGGACTCGGCCCGAAATGGATTATCTCACTATTTGCGACCGGACTTGGGAGATGGAGATACCTTGATCTGCTGGATGGGCTGCTGAGTAACATTATCCAGCGGGATAGCCTGGTATTTCACTTTGGCAAAGTCGATGGTCCGCAGGTCGATGCTGCGTATCGCACTGTTGTACATGGTGCGGTAATAGATGGTCCGGTTCGCCATGTCGGTAGCCGATGTCCACTGCGTGGCGCTCGGGATGTCGACGGGAACTTTTCCCAGAGGAAATTCAATACCTACCGGAATATCGAAGTTGTTCAGAATCTGGAATCCCTGAAGTACGGTCTTTTCGGCAGTGTCCTGCTGCGGGGCAGTCGACTGGTAGAAAGCTGCGCGTACGAAGCGTGAAGGAGGGGTTACATCGCCCGGTATACCCAGAAATCCACTTCCTGCTCCGAACGATTTCAGCGGGGTAGTGCCCAGATCTTGTGCCGGAGCCGTTCCCGGGAACAGGTTCACGTAATTGTTCAGGTTGGTAAGCTGCCATTCAAAGCCCGGAGAGTTGGTCAGCACACCTAAGTTGTTTTCGAAGAAGTGCGGGGTCTGGCCTGTTATCTCCAGTACGAGCTGTTTGCCAGCCGGATCGGTGAATCGCCAGTGAACGGTAGACGAACGCGGGTCGATGTTGACTACATGTACACTCTTTACCGCCTCTTTTACCTCATCCAGCGTGGCGCAGTTACCCAAGATCCACGAAACCAGTTGCAGGTCGGAAATGGTATTGTCTTTTTCCGCTGCGTTATAATTCTCATATTCTCCGTAAGCAGGAAAGTAGAACAGTCCGGCAGATAGTCCGGCTTCGTTCACGCCTTCCGCAATAAATTCCTTTTGTTCTACCGCCAGTCCCACGTATCCGTAGCGTGCGGTAAATTTCATTCCGTTCACTCCTTCGGGGGTATACGACTGTGCCGCATATCCTCTCGGGACAATGACATACTGACTTTTCAGGTCACTTCCTCCCCATTCGATGGTACGTGCCACGATTGTAGTTCCGTCTTTGCTTTTCAGTGTGATGCCTGTGCAGGCATTTGCGGGCTGCGATGCGATTAGACCGGTCAAGCCCAGCAGTAAAATTGATAATGTCGATTTCATACTCTGTATTTTTTAAATATAACAAAGGTTCGGTAAATATGTTCATTTGCAGATAAATAGTTTTCCGTCCTGCTGGTCGACTACATCCTCTGCCAGCAGGTACGACAAGGCTTTCCGGACTTTCTCCTTGTCGCCGGACAGGGCATCCAGCAATTCTTGCAGGGAACGGGGCGTTTGCAGCAGAGACATGATTTCGTTGCGGATATCTTCGAACTCTCCCTGCTTCAGTCCGGAGGCATGTTTGGCAAGACAGGTGTCGCACTGTCCGCAGTTGTGTTCGTTCTTCTCGCCGAAATATTGTAGGAGCAGACGGCTGCGGCACTGATGCTCGGCATCGGCATAGTCGAGCATGGCCTTGATACGCCGTTCGTAACTAGCCTTCCGGTCTTCGTATACCTCACGGCTTATCACGAGGCGTTCACTCTCCTGACGCTCGCGGGTATAGATGATGTAGGGCGTTTTCTTTCCCGGTATGTAGTGCAGGACGTGTTGCCGGGTGAGCGATATCAGTGTGTCGTACACTTGCTGGCGGGAGAGGCCACTGCGCAGGGCAAGCGTATCTTCGTTGATGTAGGCGTAATCGCTGAATACGCCGGTATAGGAACGCAGGATGACGCGGATCAGGTTCTCCGTTTCCGGACTGCTTTCGTGGATGCGGTACAACTCGTCGCGTCTCAGGGTAAATATCAGTCGGGAAGCATTGTCCTGCTCGTCGGTGTATTCCAGATAGCCGGCACGGGTGAGAATCTTCAGCGCACTGTCCACCTGAATGGGGAAGTGCTTGAAGTTCCGGCAGAACTCGTCGATGTTGAAGGCGTATGTACAGCCCAGTCCGTCGCCCATCGCCATCTGGTAATAGTAATTGATATGTTCGTATACCTGACGGATATAGTCCTTTTCGGGGAAGGTATCGCCGATACGCTTGTTCAGAACGGCTTTGTCGCTGCGGGCATACAGCTGTACGGCATAGGCTTTCTGTCCGTCGCGTCCGGCACGTCCCGCCTCCTGAAAATAAGCCTCGGGCGAGTCGGGAAAGTCAATGTGTACCACCAGTCGCACATCGGGCTTGTCGATACCCATACCGAAGGCATTGGTAGCTACCATTACCCGAAATTCTCCGTTTACCCATCCCTTCTGTCGCTGGTCCTTGATGTCATTGTTCAGTCCGGCATGGTAGAAGGTGGCAGTGATATCCTGTGCATTCAGGAACTGGGCTACCTCCTTGGTCTTTTTCCGGTTGCGGGTATAGACGATAGCCGAGCCTTCCACGCTGTTCAGGATGTGGAGAAGCTCTTCGGCCTTGTTTTCCGTACGGCGGACGATGTAGGCAAGATTCTTGCGCTCGAAGCTCATCCGGAACACGTTCTCTTCCTTGAATGCCAGCCGTTGCTGAATGTCTTTCACCACTTCGGGCGTAGCTGTAGCCGTAAGGGCGAGTACAGGCACACTGGGGAGCAGCTTACGTATGTCTGAAATCTTCAGGTAAGCCGGACGGAAATCGTATCCCCACTGCGAGATACAGTGTGATTCGTCGACAGTGATCATGCTGACCTTCATACTTTTCAGCTTGGCCTGGAAAATCTCCGTGTCCAGTCGTTCGGGAGAGATATAGAGAAACTTGTAATCGCCGAAGATACAGTTTTCCAGTGCCACGAGAATTTCTTCACGCGTCATGCCCGAATAGACGGCGACAGCCTTGATACCCCGGTCGCGCAGGTTGCGTACCTGATCTTTCATCAGGGCGATAAGTGGAGTGACTACCAGACACAGTCCGGGCTGGGCAAGAGCGGGAACCTGAAAGGTGATGGACTTACCACCCCCTGTCGGCATCAGTCCGAGTGTGTCGCGTCCGCTTCCGATGCTGTTGATGATATCTTCTTGTATTCCCCGGAAGCTGTCATATCCCCAGTATTGCTTCAGTATGCTTTTGTAGTCCACGTCGTCGGTAGAAAAGTGATGAATAAAGATTCTTAAAGGAGCAATGATGAATGAAGGATTCCTGCAAGCAGGAAGTAACTTCATTCATCATTGCGGTTATTGGAAAGAGGGCTTGATGTCCTCTATCTGCAATTGGATTTCTCCACGTTTGTGCGTATTCTCTTCAATCGTGTAACAGATGTTGAACGATTGCTTGGTCTTGATGTAGCGTGCCTGCGAGCTTTGTCCGAACGCAATACCGTTCATCACGTTGTTCGACTTGTTGTCTACCAGTTCCAGCTTGATGTGCTCCTGGTCGCGTCCTACCACCTTGCTCGTACCGTAGTCGTAGACATTCAGGGTAGCGAAGACCGGTTTCGGATTATCCGGACCGAAGGGATTGAACTTCTTCAGGTCGAAGAAGAACTTCGGAGTGATGTCGCGGAAATCCAGCTGGGCATCGATGTCGATGGTCGCGCTGGTCTGCTCCGGCAGGATATGGTCGGTTACATATTGTTCGAAACGCCGTGTAAACTCCGGTACGTTCTCAATCTTCATGGAAAGTCCCGCAGCGTACGTATGTCCTCCGAAGTTCTCCAGCAGGTCGCGGCAGTTCTCGATAGCTTTGTACACATCGAATCCCGAAACCGAACGTGCGGAGCCAGTAGCCAGGTTGTCGGTACGGGTCAGTACCACGGCCGGACGGTAATAAATCTCCGTCAGGCGGGAAGCGACGATACCGATCACTCCCTTGTGCCAAGCCTCGTTGTAAATCACGATGGAGCGTCGTTCCGATAGATTCTCCAGATGATCCACAATCTTGTTTGCCTCTTCGGTCATCGTTTTGTCGAGGTCCTTGCGGGTTTCGTTGAACTGGTTGATCTGGTTGCTCTTTTCGAGAGCCGACTGAAAGTCTTTCTCAATGAGCAAATCCACTGCCTTTTTTCCGTTCTGTATGCGTCCGGAAGCATTGATGCGCGGACCAATCTTGAACACGATGTCACTCATCGTGATTTCCCGGTCGGCCAGTCCGCAGACATCGATGATAGCTTTCAGTCCGATACTCGGGTTCGAGTTAAGCTGACGCAGTCCATGATAGGCAAGCACCCGGTTCTCGCCCATGATCGGTACGATATCGGAGGCGATGCTCACGGCGACCAGATCCAGCAGTGGAGTCAGCTGGTGAAACTCTATCCCGTTGTTCACGGCAAAGGCCTGCATGAACTTGAATCCCACACCGCAGCCCGACAGATGATCGTACGGATAAGTCGAGTCGAACCGTTTGGGGTTCAGGATAGCCACGGCCGGTGGCAGCACATCGTCGGGCACATGATGGTCGCAGATGATGAAGTCGATGCCCTTTTCCTTGGCATACGCAATCTCCTCTACAGCCTTGATGCCGCAGTCTAATACAATAATCAGTTTTACGCCCGTTTCGGCAGCGTAGTCCACTCCCTTCTTCGAAACTCCATACCCCTCGTTATAGCGGTCGGGAATGTAGTAATCGATGTTCGAATAGAACTGCTGAAGGAATTTGTATACCAATGCGACGGCAGTTGTTCCGTCCACATCGTAATCTCCGTACACCATGATCCGTTCTTTCCGTCCCATAGCCCTGTTTAGTCGTTCCACAGCGATGCTCATGTCCTTCATGAGGAACGGATCGTGCAGTTCGTTCAGCTGCGGTCGGAAAAATCGTTTGGCTTCGGCGGTAGAAGTGATGCCGCGCTCCAGTAGCAGACGGCACAATATCGGGCTGATACCGATATCCTTAGCCAGTGCCCTAGCTGCTTCCCGCTGTTCGAGTGTCGGAGGTTGATAGTTCCATTTGTAATTCATTTATATATGTTTTTTCTTTCTTTTCTGTATCAGGAGCCAGACCCGGACACGCGTCGAGTCGTTTCTCTTCTTCGGCCTGGTTATTCAATCTGTAAAATTAGAAAAAAAGAAAGAAAAAAACGGTTAATCCCGCATTTATTTTCGGGGATTAACCGTTTAATTATTTATAATTGGTCTATATTATCCAATTACAGTCCCAGTTTCTTGGCGATGTCGACAGGGATAGCGTGCTTGTTTACCAGGATGTTCATGGTCTTGTAAGCAACGAATGCTTTTGAAGCGTACCATACACCTTTGTATTTGCCTTCAGTACCCCAAGAGTTCTTAACCATGTAGTATTCTTTTCCGTTCTGGTCTTTAGCGATGCCGTAGATTACCATTCCGTGGTCGTCGGTAGTTTCCCAGTTGTCGAAAGCTTCCTGACGCATTTCCTGAGTAACTGTGATTTCAGGAAGCGGTTTGCTTGTCAGCTCCTTGCGCTTGTCAGACTGGCTCAGTCCCAGCCAGTGTGCCATATCAGAACCTGTCAGTTCGGCACCCTTTTCTGCGTCCGGGCAAACAGCCACACCATCGCGTGTAAAGCCTTGTTCACTTACGTCGGCACCCCATGCGAAAGTATAACCGTTGTTGATGGCATTTTCCATGACAGCCATCAGTTCGTCGATAGGCAGGTTGTAAGAAAGCGCATTACGCCAGTTGTCCTGTACCTCGATGTTGAACTGAGTATAGAACGGATGATGAGTATAAGAAGTCAGTGAAACATAGTCGTCCATGTTCAGGCCCAGTGCTTCGTCGGCAAATGTTCTCGGAGTGTAAGTCTTTCCTTTGTAGGTAAATTCCTTCGGACATGCACCCAGATAAGTATCGTAGATAGCCTGAATACCGTTTTTCCATACCGGAGAAAGTTTCTTCAGATTGCCTTTGGCGATGGCGTTCATGTATGCAGAAGCCACGGCATCCAGTTCGTTGTGGTTGGGCAGAGAGTCGCCGTACATGATACCCGGCATAGCTTCCTGCGGTACCATACCGTAGTTCTCGTAGCAATATACAATGTCTTCGAAGCTTCCACCCGGAGAGAATGAAGCATCGCCGTGGTAACGAACGTAGTTTACGGCACGGTCTTCCATGGTTTTGTGTACCACAAACATTTCAGACAAGTCGAAATCACCTTTTCCGGCACGCAGCAGCTCGGCTTCCAGGAATCCCAGTGTAGAGAATGCCCAGCAAGTGCTCGACTGGTTCTGGTCTTTGATAGAGGTGATAGGTACTTCCTTAACTGTTGTAAACACAAAGCCTTCGTCTGCTTTGTTCTTTTTCGGGTTCTTGGCATATACGTTGCTGAAACATACGCCCAGAGCCAAAATGGCAATTAATTTGTTCATCTTTTCTTTTTAGGTTTTAATTATTAGTTGTTTTTATTGTTCATTCATAATCTTTTCTACTTCCTCAGATCGGAAGAG
>ERZ809747.210-NODE-210-length-25749-cov-9.35748_pt1 | contig 25749 bp, 28 predicted proteins | sample MGYA00520277_ERZ809747 | MGnify/ENA primary metagenome ERZ809747 (study PRJEB31588, sample SAMN03401218) | human gut metagenome | study: EMG produced TPA metagenomics assembly of the PRJNA231909 data set (A prospective, longitudinal analysis of the...
GTGCTCTTCCGATCTCATAGCCCAGCGGTCTTTTGTGAGTTCACATCAAAAATGGTTGGTGGGTTCTTGTTCCTGCAAGCGAGGTCCTGTTTCCTAAAATTTTTCAGATTTGTCGCATTTCTGTCGCACTTTTGGCTTTCTGCCGGGCCGATATAACAAAAAGAAACCCACGACCGAATCCGCTTTATCAACGGTCGATCGTGGGCTTTTCTTTGGTGCGCTCGAGGGAACTCGAATCCCTGGCCCTCTGATTAAAAGAGCCCACCGGGCAGAACACTCTGATTTTAGAAGTTTCGAGTTTACGTCGTTTTTGCGCAAAGCATCGTGATTTTTCACTGTGTAATTTCTGCACCCTTTGTCGTATTTTGCAAGTCAGAGTACCCATTGCATCCCTTGAAACCGTGCAAAAACAGTGCAGAAACCGTGCACTTACTCTGGGACAAATGAAAAATGATGATTTTTGATCCATGACTTGGTGGCGATTTGAGTGACCACAGAGGTAAATTTGATACACGGAAAGAAGAATGCCCACTCGTCTGAGGAGTTCTCAGGGGAGTGGGCAGTTCTGTATAATGGCATTTTGTATATGTCACTTGCCAATTTTAGCATGGAGGTTGCCATTTTTTGAGATGAAGTTGACACTTTTAGCATAGAGGTTGCCATTTAGGGAAAGAAGTTTCTGCTTTTTTATATGGCAAGTTTCCGCACTTTCCGCATTGCTTTCCACACTTTCCGTACCTCATAGGATATACTCACCTCGCTAAACTTTTGTATGGGGCATTGCTATTGAGGTGTTAATTGAATATAATCTTAAATGGAAAGCGGACGTCACTCCGCTGGTGTGGCTGACACCTAAAATCCGATCTGATGCAAGACGTAAGGGCTTGAGGCTGGCGGGCAGCGATAAAACCCGAAAGCGATGCAGGACGTAGGGGCCTGAGGTTGGCGGACAACGATAAAATCAGTCGCAAGGGACATCGGACAGCACCACGGTGTTGTAGGTGTCCCTTTTATGTTATTTGCTATTCAGTTTACTGCCGAATGGCAAAAAACACCCGCCCACCGATGGAGCTGAATCTCCACGGTGAGTGGGCATTTTGCGTTTTGGTTCGATTCGGGTGAATCTATTCGGCTTGTGGTTATCGCTTAACCCACGGTTTGGCTCCATAACAGACTGATGCCGAACCAGTCCGTTGCTTCATCGCCACCGATAGCTGGTCAATGCCGCCATCCTCTAAAAGTATTATATACCGTTAGTGTGGCATTGCAAAAGAAAAAATATTTGCACACGATATTGAGTGTATGACAATTTCGCGCATACGCTCAATCGAAAGTCGATACTTTTGGGGAACGCAATATATCGAAAGCGATACTTTCTTCGTCAATGTCGATACTTTTTACAAAAATATAGCGAGTTTCCGCACTCCACGGGATATGTTTGCTCGCTAAACATAGTACGCAGGACATATCCAAACAATATAATCTTAATTATGATAATTCAAATTATATTGTTCTCATAAACAGTGTCTTCCTGAATCAAAATCAAGTTCGGATTCTCTGCAGCCATCTCCACCAGTCGATCTGTAAAGCCGCTCTTGGAGAACAGCCCGTACACAATTTCGTAGCCCTTAAACGCCGCTGTAAGTTCTTTGGACTGCCCCTTTTCCTGCAAAGCAGAGTAGACCGCCACATCCACAGGTTTCGCATGGTACTTGCACTCACCGAGGAACAGCCGTTTGTGCTGGTTGTCCACCGCTGCAACATCGATCTCTGTGTCTCCCTCGTTGTCGTTGCGCCAGTAAGAGCCAATGCGTGAGGGTGCAAAGTCGATCTGCCCCTTTCGGCACAGCTCCGCAAAGATGTTCCGGCAGATGCTCTCATAAGCGAAAGCCACAAATTTTTGCTTAAAGTCTTTGCCCATCTCGTCCAGCACGATCTGTTGGTTGTCCAGTTCCAACTCTCCCTTGAACGGGTACACATAGCGGAACCAGAAGCGGATGAAGTTGTCCGAAACATAGTACAGGCTCTTCCGAGAACGCTCTGGATTCTTTTCGGTGATGGGAACGTTCTTGATAACAAAACCAAGGTCGATCAGTATTTTCAGGTACGGCGTAATAGCTGATGTATCCTGCTCCATCGTCATACCGATCTTGCTCAGCTTGTGGTTGCCGTCCGAAATCGCTTTTAGCACAGAAAAATAGTTGATGGGCGTCTGCACTTCCTCGTTGAGTAAGAAATCCGGTTCTTCATACAAAAAGCCATTTTTCGACAGTACCACACGCCGAATCTGCTCCACCAGCGGCTCGTCCGTCTGGAAAAACTCCAGATATTTCGGTACGCCGCCCGTGATGGCATACTGCTCCACAGCCTGCTCAAACGACAGGTTCTGCGACGCATACACATCCGTAAATTGCAGCGGCATCAGCCGAATCTGTGCCGTTCTACGGCCATAGAGCGGACTGTCGTAGGCAAGTGCGTGTTTTTTCATCATGCTGATGAGGGAACCGCAGAGAACCAGCATCACGTTATGGTCTTTCAGCACTTCATCCCATGCGTTTTGCAAGATGGACGGGAAATCCGGGTTCGTTTTGACCAGATACGGAAATTCGTCAATGACAAGCACCTTTTTTTCATCCGGGTGGTCGTCTGCTACCACCTGAAATAAATCCAGCCAGTCGGTGAATGTGACCTTACTGAGCATGGGGTTCTTTGTGGTACGGGAAAGCACTCCGGCAAACCGCTTCATGCTCTGGGCTTCACTTTCTGTGGTTGCCAGAAAGTAAAACGCACGTTTATCCTTGATAAACTCTTTGATCAGCGTCGTTTTTCCAACACGCCGCCTGCCGTAAATCACCACAAAGCCGCTGCCGTGCTCTAGCTCCGCATTCAGCGTTGCCAGTTCGGATGTTCTGCCAATGAAGTCCATACCGTGCACCTCTCGCTTAATATAATTTGAATTATGATAATTTCAATTATATTATATGCTTTCTTGCAGACTATGTCAATGTAATGCTCGCATAAATTCCAATGCGGCATCATATGACAGGTTGATTTTACATGTCGGTTACGATATTATTAAAATGAACTTTATGTAGCTTAAACCATAAAAAGGAGTTGAGTACATTGGGATTTCTTATTTCTTTAAAACGAAAATTTCGACAATTCAAAAAGTTTTTTCAGGATCATCAGCAGGCATTTAATTTTATTATCGTGTTTCTCTTCTTCGCAATTGTCGGTCCATTAGGTATTAATCAGATTTTTTATCGCCCACCAGTGTTCCCTATCTTCAAGGTTAGCTGGGAAATCGGAGATGCTCTATCCTATTACGGTGTACTGGTCGCTGCAGTTGCGACCATTGTTGGCGTATATGTTTCAATAGGTGCTGCGCAAAGAAGCTACCATGAAGATGAAATAAATAGAGTTAAACCATATATTGCCTTAACGGGTTATCGTACAGCTTGTAAAGTCCAACTGTTTAGCAACAACCCGGACATTGCCGCTTCTAATGCTGATAATCAGTCTTCATATGAAGAGTATATCCTTGACAAAGTCCATGTTGTCATTGAAAATCAACAGATTTTATTCAAACGAGAACTATCTGATGAGCAAAAAAAGATTGTAGAAACCTATGGGCTGTATCTAAGAGATACGGGAGATCACAAGTATGTTTTAGATAGTGGCCATTATATTTATCTTCCACTAAAGATTGAAAATGTTGGAAGTGGAACAGCCACCAATATGTTTATCGGATTTTACCAAGAAAACACAAAACATCGAGGTGTTAATCTCTATACATTCAAAGTTGGACAAGTTGCCTATTGTGCAATTTTCTCTAACGATTCTGAAGAGACGCTCTTTGGTAAGTATGTTTTAAATTTGACTTATGGAGATATTTTGGGAAATCATTATTCTCAAAAGTACCCTATAGTCATTGGTAAAGAAGGAACACATTATTGAGTGGGAATGATAGGCCAAAACCGAAAAAGTGTAGACATACCAACAGTTTTTTGAATGCCTTAAACCACCTCTGATAAGGTTTTGATAAGATTCCACTGAGGTGCGATTATTCTGCATTGCAAGTGGTTTGTGGGTAAGGGATAATTTCCCACGCCTCACAAGGATTCATATTAGCATTTAAGCCCGTACTGATCGGATGGTCAGTACGGGCTTTTTTCGTCCAATTTTAATCGTTAATATACTTTTTCAGCGACTTCACGAATGCATCGCTAAATTCCTGCGAGGGTACTTTTCCCCAGATTTGTGTGGTGTCCTCTGCGGGGAACGTGTAACGCCAATGGTCGTACTGCTCTTTGCTGATCTCACCGTTTCTGAACTTTTCAGACTGTTCAGCCCAGGCAGACAGCATTTCGTAAACAGACGCATCCATATTCCGCTTGCAGCCATCGAAAATGATGTGAACCTCGTCTCCCTGTCTTTCCGCTCTTGCTCCATGAATATCCTCGATGGCGAAAAGCGTGTGGATAAAACCGAGATCACTGTCTATGTCAGGAATTTTCAACGCCAGCGGGGAAACTTCCAAAACATTTGCGAGTGCGTTCACCAGATCCTCTTTGGGAGTTCTGGTGCCAGACTCATATTGAGCCATACGAATATCTGCGGTCTTTGCAGGAAATCCCACAGCCTGCCCGAGCCAACGCTGGGTCATGCCCCTAAGATTGCGCATAAAACGAATTCTTTCACCGATTGCCATAGTCAATCACTCCTATGTAGGTTTGCTTCGCTAGCATAGCATATATGTTTAGGCCATGTCAAGATATATTAAATAATTTTGCTTAATATTTTCCCTCAAGCCTCTTGACATAACTGTATTTGCTTAGTATAATACAGAAGCGGCATTAAGCAAATATGTTTAATGCTGTCCGCCCGGGCAAATCGGATGGCGGCCAGCAAGTATTCCGACACGAAAGAAGACAACTATACACTGAAAGGAGGTGAGCGCCATGGAAAACAAATTCATACGAGTAGAGGAAGTCGCAAAGGAACTAGATGTGTCGAAGCCTTATGCCTATAAGATCATTCGCCAGCTGAACGAAGAACTGAAAGCAAAAGGGTTTATTACCATCGCAGGGCGAGTCAACCGCCAGTATTTCAACGAAAGGCTCTATGGAGCAGAAAGGAAAGAATTGAATGCCAGCCTATAAGAACAAAGAAAACAATTCGTGGTATGTGGTTACGCAGTACACGGACTGGACAGGAGAACGAAAGCAAAAGTGTAAACGAGGGTTTAGTACCCGCCGGGAAGCATTGGAATGGGAGCAGAAGTTCCAGCAGCAAAGTGCCGGGGACCTGGACATGACATTTGAGGCATTTGTGGAGATTTACACCACAGACCTCAGGGCAAGGTTGAAAGAAAGTACCTGGCAGACCAAGGAGCATATCATCAGGACCAAAATACTTCCTTATTTCGGAAAGCGCAAGATCAACGAAATTACTACCAAGGATGTAATTGCCTGGCAGAATGAGTTGCTTGCTTACCGGGATGAAAAGCGCAAGCCCTATTCGCAGACCTACCTCAAATCGCTGCACAATCAGCTCTCTGCTATTTTCAACCATGCAGTTCGGTATTATGATCTGCATTCCAATCCGGCAGCCAAAGCCGGAAATATGGGAAATGAGGAACGTAGGGAGATGTTGTTCTGGACGAAGGAGGAGTACCAGAAATTTTCAGAGGTAATGATGGACAAGCCTGTTTCTTACTACGCATTTCAAATGCTTTACTGGACAGGTATCCGGGAAGGTGAGTTGCTGGCGCTGACACCGGCTGATTTTGATTTTGAACATGGTACGGTAAAAATCAGCAAAACGTATCAGCGCTTCAAGGGCGAAGACATCATAACTTCACCGAAAACCAAGAAAAGTAACCGTACAATTCAGATGCCAGAGTTTCTATGCACACAAATGCAGGAATTCTTCAAAATGCAGTATGGCCTAAAAAAGAAGGACCGTATTTTTACCGTGACCAAGAGCTATCTCCACCACGAAATGGACAGAGGTGCCAAGACAGCAGGTGTTAAGCGGATTAGAATCCATGATTTGAGACACAGCCATATCAGCCTGTTAATCGACATGGGGTTTTCTGCTGTGGCTATTGCTGATCGGGTAGGGCATGAAAGTATTGAAATCACTTATCGGTATGCCCATCTATTTCCCTCCAAGCAAAAAGAGATGGCAAGCAAACTGGACGATATTAACAAAGGAGCGTGATATTGATGTCAGCAAAGAATGTAGACAAGCACAACCGATTCCGCAGTATCACTGTGGGATTCCGGGTATCGCCGGAAGAAAACGAGGAACTGAACAGAGCGGTTGCTTTGTCGGGACTTCCCAAACAGGAATATTGCTATCGCAAGTGTATGGGGCGCGAGGTCGTGGTACAGCCAAATCCCAGGGTTTACAAGGCGCTCAAAAACCAAATGGCAGCAATTCTTATGGAACTGGAACGAATTGCAGCAGGAGATTGTGTTGCTGAAGAACTGCTTCGTACCATTGGCCTCATTGCTGCTACCATGAACGGAATAAAGGGGGACAATGCGGATGATTGACGAAAAAGAAAAGACCGCCCTTGGCACATCTGTTGGCGCAGATGCAGGGCAGTCAATCCAATCACAAACTACTCAGATTATAGCAGGTGAAACACCGGAAATCAATGACCTGGAGGACATTTCTCAAGAAAAATTTTTCCTCCAGATGCAGCGAATGCAGGACCCGGCCTATCTGCATACGGTTTCTATGAATGAGCTGTATGAGACAGTTTATGAGGGCAAGCAGGCGGTTATTGACGGCCTGCTCTATGCGGGGACATATCTGTTCGCCGGTGCGCCAAAGGTTGGCAAATCCTTCTTCATGGCGCAGCTGGCCTACCATGTCAGTACGGGACAAAAGCTTTGGAAATATGAAGTCCACCAGGGAACGGTTTTGTATCTGGCTCTGGAAGATGATTACCAGCGGTTGCAGGAACGAATGTCCTGAATGTTTGGTGTGGAGGGAACGGATAAACTCCGCTTTGCGATCTGTGCTAAGCACCTGGGGGCGGGACTGGACGAACAGTTGGAAAAATTTATCCGGGAGCATCCCGATACCCGCCTGATTATCATTGATACCTTACAGAAGATTCGGGAGGTCAGTACGGATGCCTACAGTTACGCCAACGACTATGAGATTGTGGGGAAGATGAAGCAGTTCGCGGACAGAAAAGGCCGTTTTGGTATCCGCTTGACGGCACCTTACAGTGAAAAGAGACGGCAAGCTGCCAGCGAGCTGGCGAAGAAGAACACACAGAATTTGAGGAGAACGACAAAATAAAATTTGTGAAATTTTCCCATTAAGCAGAATATGGGGCGATATATTCAGAGGATTCCTAAATCATTTGTAGCTAAGTACAAAATACATATTTGCATCTTCTATGCCGTTGTTGATATATTTATGCTCCGCACTTGCGTCAAACGCAATGGAAGCCCCTCTTTTTAGCTGGTAAATATTGTCACCAACAGCGACCTCGACTTCCCCATCAGCGACCATCACGTACTCTGTCCGCCCGTTCTTGTGAGTCTGCGACACATGATTGCATCCAGGCTTGAGAACACAATAGAAAATTTCAAAGCCTGTTGTAGGTGTAAATGGAAAAATACAGTAAAACAAGATTTTTCCGTCGTTGTCAACAACCGGAGAGATGTTCTCAATATACTTGATATCGCAATACAGAGATTGAGGACTCGTCAGAAGATTGTCGAATCGTATTTTTAATCCGTTTGCGATTTTCGAAACCGTAGCCAGTGTCGGAACAGACTCAGATCGTTCGATCTGGCTCAGCATGGTTTTGCTAACACCAGTCATGGAGGAAACCGCATCAAGGCTGAGCCCCATGCTCTTCCGGATGTTTTTCAAATTTTCGCCGATTTTCAATTGCTCGCCCATGAATTCCGCCTCCTGTTATGCCGCTGCAGACAGATATAATATAGTCCATCCATTTCGGATAAGCACATTTTTTTATTTTAACAGCGTATCTAAGGATATGTCAAGGTGGCAATACCACTAAATTCCTGAAGAAAAATTTGTAAAATTGCGTTATTGACAGAGCGGCTGAAATGATGCATTATGTATATACGCTATAGCGGACGCAAATTCGTTATAATGAACACCCGTAACTACGGGATTCAACAGGAGGGTACACCATGAAAACCATTGCTGTATTAGGAACTGGAAATGTAGCCCAGACAATTGCTGTCGATATGAAAGCCAAGGGTCAGGAAGTCCGGCTGTTTGCGCCTGACTATCTGTTCTCCAGATTCCAGACCATCGCGATTTCTCATGAGATCGAATGCGTCGGCGAATTTAACGCAAAAGAAAAGATCGATGTGGTGACTTCCAACATTGACGAGGCTGTAAAGGGTGCAGACTATATCATCGTCTGTGTCCCTGGCAATCGTCATGAGGAATTTGCCAAAATCCTGAAGGGGCATACCACAGCTGAGCAGATCGTGATTACCTTCAACGGCTGTATGGCCTCTCTGATTTACAAGAACGTATGGGGCGATGACCCTACTTGCCCCATCTTTGTGGAATCTACGATCCCGCCTTTCAGCACCAGACGGGTAGAACCAGGCAAGGTTCGTATGTTTGAGCGTCATCTAGCACCTATCGCGTTTTTCCCCGCCGCCGCCGCAGAGAAATACTACGATCAGATTCGCAAGGATGTCTATGATTTCCCCGGTCTCTACAGCGATGTTCTTGAGTGCGGTCTAAGCTTGATTAATCCTACTGTACACCCTGGCCCTTGCCTTGTCAACCTCAGCAACATCGAAAAGCCAGATGTCAACTTCTTTTTGTACGAGCACGGATTCCAACCCTCCGGTCTGAAAATTGACGTTCTCCTTAACAAGGAGCGGCTAAAAATTGGTAAGGCGCTCGGCTATGATATCCATGCTCTGGAGGATTTTGCTGGCGTCGATAAGGTCGATTCCTGGGTGCCACTGTATGCTATGGGCCACGGTTGCCACAACCTCACCTCGATTGCCGGCCCCAATGATATCAACTACCGCTATCTGACGGAAGATATCCCAATCGCTCTGGTCTGCTGGGCCTCTATCGCGGATCAGCTGGGCATTGAAACGCCCATCATGGATGCTGTGATCACTCTGGTCGGTGTCGCCCATGACACAGATTGGTTCAAAAACGGCAGAACTGCCGAAGTACTCGGCATCAGCGGCAGAAACGCCGAAGAGTTGAATCGTTACGCGAAAACGGGCAAATTCTGATTCCACATAGACAATTTTAGAGAGGAGCGTATTGAACGTGAATAGCAATCACGATTTGGACCGCTGTGATTATGACACTGCGGCCATCACTGATTATGATCCGCGCTTTGAAGCAAGCAAAAAGAGCGCTTTGTTTCTGCACATTCTTGGCATTGTCGCATCTATAATTGGCACCTGCTGGATGTTTTATTTCGGGACGGGCGATCCCACACAGATGACATACTTTTTGGGGTTTCCTCTCTGGTTTTCCGGTGCGACAATTATCTACACCATCATGACCATCATTGGCATCGTTCATATCTGTAAATGGGACGAATTTCCGCTGACAGCAAGAGCTAATAGAAAGGGGGAGAAATAATGGCACAGGATCTTGGCGGCTTTACCATTGCCCGCTCCACTTCGGTCACCATGCTGCTAATCTTTTCGGTGTATTCAATTATCATCGTCGGATTCGGATTCTATGTAAAAGCACAGGCCCGGAAGGGTGGCTCCGACAACCTCGCGTCCTTCCTTACAGGAGGCGGCAACATCGGTGCATTTTCCATCGCCATGATTGCCGCGACAAACGCAATGTCCGGCGGTTCCATGGTTGCGGCTCCCGGCCTCAGCTACGCGGTCGGATTTGCTTCCCCTCTGATTTATTACAGCGGATTTCTGACCTCCGCCTACTGTCTTGGTGCTGTTGGACGGAAAATTGCTATTCTGCGTGAACGGACCGGCGCAGTTTCCTATTTGCAGCTGCTGCGCCTCCGTTTTCAGTCCAAGGGTGTTGTGGGCGCGCTGGCAGTCACGGGCGCGTTGGGCCTGGTGTTTTTTGGATGCGGTCAAATTTCCGCCGGTGCCAAAATCTTTGCGGCCGTCACTGGCAGCAACAGCTACTATCTCGGTTTGTTCCTGGTGATTATTATCTCTGTTGTTTACACGGTTTCAGGCGGTGTAAAATCTCTGGCAAAGGTAGCAGTTATTCAGGGTGTAGTTATGCTAGCGGCCACGTTTTCTATCATTGGCGTTTTGATATTTAAAAACACCCAAATGTATGGAGGCGTCACCCAGGCTATGCAGAGCCTTGCCGTTACCTTCCCAACAATTCTCCAAGCGCAGTCCTCCGGTTCCTTTTGGAATATCCTGGGCCTGTCCCTCTTTTTCGGCGTTGGTGTTGGTGTCATGCCTCATTCCTTGTCTGTTTCCATGACATATAACGACCACAAAAAGCTGAAGCTGGGGATTTTGATCGCCACATTAACTTTCTTTATTGTCAACGGCCTGATGTGCATGATTGGTCCACTGGTCCGTGCAATCAATCCGAATATTGCTGTTGCTGACTACACCTCTATGTTTGTGGCCACTAATCTGCTTCCTTCCTGGGTGGGCGGCATTATCTTCTCTGGTGTGTTCGCTGCTGTTCAATCCTCCATTGCCGGTATATGCATCTCTGCCGGTGCTATTCTGGCAAAGGATTTCATCGTCGACTGCCTCATGAAGGAAGTTCCTGAAAAAACGCAGAGCAGAATCAATTATGGCGTCATTATTGGCGTCGGTGTGATTGGTGTGCTGGTTGCTCTGAAGCCTACAGACATTACACAGTACATGATTAACTTTGCTCTCGGCAGCATTGGCGGCGGCTGGTATTGGCCAATCCTCTTAGGATTTTATTGGAAAAAGGCCACAAAAACCGGTATGATCCTCTCCACGATTGGTGGTTATGGAACGTATATTGTCTGTTATTTTCTGTCCAGTATTATCCCTTACACCAAAGCCTGGTGGGGCGTTGCCATGGGTGGCGTAAACGCCTTTATTCCCGCTTGGATTGTATCCTTGATCTGCATGGTAGCCGGAAGCCTTTTGACACAGAATCAGAAAGTGCCTTTGGGGTATTATCAAGTGTTTTTCTGCTCGGATTATGATGAGAAATATGCAAAACTAGATTGTAAATTGCGGTAGTGTCAAGAGTTATGCGCAAAATTAATTACGGCACAGATACACGCAAAATTGATTACAGCTCTGGTAGAAATCTATTACAGGGGGCGGCTTAACCGCCCCTCGGCTACCGATTTCCCGGGAGGCTGGGATGGTATGCGCACCGGGAAGGTGTGGATGCCGTTCCAGCCTCCCGGGAAACCTAATGCAAGGGATCAACCTTCTTTCCGGTTGGCGAACATGATAACACACTGATATGAAAATACAAAGCTTATTTCAAAAAAATTGAATGATATGAATTGCTTTTTCTAAAAAGCACTTGACACCACATATAATATAGGGGACAGGAGGGATTGCAATGTCAAAATGGGATAAGCTACTGGAAAGAATCTGTTCCCTGAGTAAAGGCCTCCGGTTTGAGGAGTTGCGAAAAGTTTTGGAGTCCTTTGGGTATGTAATGAACGCTCCCAGAGGCGGCAGCAGGCATTATACGTTTTGAAAGCCTAGATGTCAGCCGATTACCATGCCAAAGTACGAACAAATCCAAAAGGCTTATGTAGAAATGGTCAAACAAGTTGTGGAAAGTGAGGGTGTCAATGAAAACACTGAATGAATATCTTACCCTGCCTTACCGCATGGAGATTGTAGAAGATCATGACGAGGGCGGCTTTGTGGTGTCCTACCCGGACCTGCCTGGGTGTATCACCTGTGGGGAAACAGTGGAATCCGCAGTAGCCAACGCCCAGGATGCCAAACGGGCCTGGCTGGAGGCTGCCCTAGAGGATGGTATCCCCATCCGGGAGCCAGACGATCTGGAAAGCTATTCCGGCCAGTTCAAGCTGAGAATTCCCAAAAGCCTGCACAAGTCCCTGACCGAACACGCCAAGCGGGAGGGCATCAGCATGAACCAATATTGTGTGTATCTGCTGTCCAAGAACGATGCTGCGACGGCAAGATAGCCCCAGTGATGTGTTGCTTCCTCTCCTAATAGAATTTATCACCGCTGATAAGATTTTGATAATCATCCGCTGTATAGCTATGATAATATGAATAATCAAAATATCTAGAAGAACTTGAGTAACGCTTGTTAAGCAAAACTGTTTAAGCGATGCATCTCAAGAACGTATTACAATCGACTGGAGTGGAGTACAAACCTCCGATGAAGAGAAAAAATTCATACATACTGAATAGATAACACACAGCCCACTCTCCATAAAGGCGTAGACGAGTGGGCTGTACTTTCCTTATAAGAAAACCTCTGAATGGGTAAACAGTGCTAAAAAAGGTTCTAACATTGAAGCACAGCTCCATGTCAGAACCTTTTTATTTCACAAATTATTTTTTTGGGTTGCGTCGCCCGGTGTTTTCCGAGCCACGAACTTCCTCATGGTAAAAGTAATTCACAATGACCGGGTGCCCAGGCTCTGCCCGGCCGTAGGGCAGCTCGTTGTCCACGAAGGGACAGCTGTTTTCTTGTGCCAGCCGTTCCGCTTGATCCTCCAAACCACGGAAGTAGCTTCTGTCTCCCTTATTGTAGATAGCGTCGTACAGCGGAACCAAGTCAGGATATTTTTTACAAATATAGTCCATGATGTCTTTTTTGAATCCGCCTCGCAGGTTTAGATTTTCTAACCATATCAGGTCGCATTGATTTCTAACCTGATGGAAGATAGCCTCAAAATCCGTGATACCCGGAAAGACAGGGGCAATAAAGCAAACGGTGCGAATGCCCGCATCATAGATTTGCTTCATGGCCTCCAGCCGTCGCTTGATGCTGACGGCATCGTCCATATCATTTTTAAAGCCTTCGTCCAATGTATTGATCGACCAAGCGACCGTGACCTTTCCCAATTTTTTCAGAAGGTCGATGTCACGGATTACCAAATCCGACTTGGTACAGATGAGAATTTCTGCCTCACTGCCCCGGAGCTGTTCAAGAAGCTTTCGGGTGTTCTGAAACTGAGCCTCCTGGGGCAGATATCCATCGGTCACTGAACCGATAACTACGCACTGCCCTTTGTACTTTTGCGGATTTTTGATTGCTGGCCAATGTTTCACATCCAGGAATGTACCCCACGGTTCGGTGTGCCCGGTAAATCGCTTCATAAACGAGGCGTAGCAGTATTTGCAGCCATGGGTACAGCCTACATAAGGATTGACGGAATAGCCTCCCACCGGCAGGGTGGATTTTGTCATAATATTTTTGGTTTCTGCATCCTGAATCAGAATGCCGCTCTCTTTTACTTCCGCCATGTCTTTTGTTCCTCCAATACCCGGTAAAAAGCCGGGGGAAATTCTTGTACCATCTGTGCCTCTCCCATGATAGGTAGCAGATCTTCTTTCATAAATAACAGGGATGCCAAGCGCATGGGCCTGATGTGTCAGGTTCCACACCCATTCCGGTTTCGATACGGCTTTGCCCTTCCTATGTCCGGTCTCAGTCCCAATGACGATCCACTCAATTCCGGTAAGGTCTACCATGCCAACCTCATCAAACATAGGTTCAAAGGTCACATGATAGTGTCCGCCATGGATATGCTCCCGCAAAGTCCGGATACGGTTTTTCTCTTTGCTGGAGGTAACAGATACACCAAACCAAGCATTCTCCAGGGTAGTGGAAAACACAATATCCTCCGGTCGCTTGGTCAAAAACAGATATTGGTGCTGCGGATTCTCAGTCATCTTGTCAAATATCTGTTCCCGCCACTCTGTCCTCCAGTGGGAAAAATCGCTCATGCCGGTGAGCAGAAAATTCTGTGGGCGCTTTTTCTCCATCAGCCGCAGCTTATTGGGAAAAAACTCTGGCTTTTCAAAGTCGTCGATCATGTGAAACCGGCGGACATTATTTCTGGCGTAGCAGTAGCTGCAACCAATCGTACAGCCAATCACCAGATTCATGTTCTGAATACAGTCTTTAATACAAACAGCCACCGCTGATGCCTCCTTACCGTTTTAAGATTTAGCCTTCTGCCGCAGGTGCAACTTTCCCGAAGCCGTTCCAAGCATACAGGCCCTTCTTGTCCTCATCGCCCAGGAACTTGTCCACCTGACAGATGTGCAGGATATCCAGAAAATTGTGCCAGTAATGATAGTCACCTTGAATAGCTTTTGGAATCGTCATATACCGCACGCTTTCCGCAGAGCAGGGAGCAATTCGTCCAAGCGACCGTCCAGACCGAAGGACTTTTCTTTAATATTGTCCGCAATGTAGACCTCACCCAGATTGATGGTCACATAGGTGGCATTGGGTTCGTTTGCCACCAGCCTCATCAATGGAGCCTTGATCAGCTGATTGCGCCAGCCAATGCCCAGCTCCAGAACCACCAGTTTCTTTCCGTGGTAGGTTTTCAGAAAGTTTTGGAACCGTGCCTGAGCAGCGGTATCCGGAATCATTCTCTGACCCGCGCCCATGTGGATGTCCATGGGACCTCCGCACTTGGGACAACGCGGCACCAACTCTGTGGGGATGCGGCCGTCTTGCTCAGCCACCGCCAATTTTTCCGCCAGTTTCAAACTGGGATAGCGCGTGTCGTGGCAGGGACGGGCACATTGCATCGTAAACCAGTTGCCCTCGACCTCATAGATTTTCGTCGGATCGAAGCCACACAGTTCAAAGTGACCTTCTCCGTTTGATGTGACGACAAAGTAATCTTTCTCTCCCACAATGGCCTTCAAATCGTTCATCACCGGCGTAGGCTGGTACTGCCCGCAGTAATGATGGATGAGCCGGGCCCAGAAGATCCATTTTTCCTCCTCGCTGGGCCATCCGGCCATCATGCCCTGCAAAATACAATGTAAACCGTATTTTTGTTTGAAATCTCCAAACAAGTCATCAAAGGCTGCATTATCTGCGAACAAATGCAATCCTTCGGTGATGGACAGGCCGTTACTGGCCCCGATCAGGATAGCGTCCGCTTCTCTGAATTTTTCCGCAATAGGGTTCCAATCAATCATATTCGTTCGCTCCTTTCTATTTTATGGTTGCTGCAATGGATCGCATCTGCCGGAGGGCAGCTAGAGTTTCCGCCAAATCTCCTTGCAGATACAGGCTGCGTCCCCGCAGATGCTCTGGCCTATGAGCTGCCTCTCGATTAAGACATGCATAAAAGACGTTTTCGTTTTTGACAGTAAGTTCCCAGAAGGGCAGTTTGATGATACTGGGTGTCATCTCACCCACGCCAAGTTCCAACAACAAGAATTGTTTCCAACCCTCATTGATTGTTATCTCCACTGCCCATGGTGTCCCGTGCATCTCGTAGCACTTGAGCAATGTCGGCCACAATGGTCATGCCATTGTCCTCCAACTGCTTGGGCAGGAAGTCATACTTGTTGTTGACAGCAATATACCGAGCATGGGGAAAGCTGAGGGTCATGCTCCAGAAAGGTTCTTGGATAAACATGGGAGTCATTCGACCAACGCCCAGCTCCAGGAACAGAATTTTGCTGTCTTTGTGTTCCAGTATGTAGCGAGAAATTTTTTCGTACTGTTCTTCATATTTCTTTCCTTGCAGGAAATTCCCATATCCTCGCACCCAGGGGAATGCCTCACCGCCGCAGTGGGGGCACCGGGGAATGAGATTCGTAGGAATCTTCGTGTCATCCCCCATAGCGGCTACCATATCAGCCACCGGCTTTACCGCATCCCAAGTGTCATCGGTACAACAGGCGGCACACTGGAAGAAGCGATGATCCCCCTGGATCTCTGCCACCTTCTCCTCCGGGTAAAGTTTGACGAACTGGGTATCCTGGTTGGTGGTGAGGATGAAGAAGTCCTTGCCCTTCAGCAAAGCGTCTAAATCCAGATAGGGATGACGCACCGGTGCGGTCTGGGTGGTGTGAAGGAAGGTGGCGAGATACCCCCAATAGTCTTCCCTTGTCTTCCAGGGGTGCATCATCCCTGCAAAAGCACCTTTGAAGTGGTACTTCTCGGCAAAAGGGCGGAAGTATTTGCGGTAGGAGTCGTTGTCCTCGTAGTAAAAATCTCCGCCACCGGCAGCGGACAGGCCGGAGGCCCCGCCCACTACCACACAGTCAGCTTCCTTTACCTCCTGTACCAAACGATGGATCTGTTCGCTATACGGCAGCGGCTTTTTGTCAGTCAGCTGATAAGGCGTACCGCCGGAAGCATAGATAGGATAGTGCCTGGAATAATTCATCTGGGTCTGCATGACCAGATCATCATAGAAGTTCATTGTCTCCATTCCTTTCAAGTTGGTGTTATTTTTATTTTTACTTCAATTTATCTTAGCACAAGCTTGCGTCAGTGTCAATATGCTGTTATAATAAAACTAACATCAAAGGGAAATGGGGATCATAGAATGAAATACACTACTAAACTCAGTGACGCCGTTCATATTTTGGCTTTCATCGCCTTGCATCCAGACTGTGAACTAACCAGCGATAAATTGGCGGAGAGTGTCCAAACTAACCCGGCCTATGTGCGCCAGCTCATGTCTGCCTTGCGGAAAGGCGGGCTGCTCACCAGCGTGAAGGGACACCCGCGCCCTGCTCTTGCCAAAGAGCCTTGCCAGATTACACTGCTGGATGCTTATCGGGCAGTAGAGGGTGACAAGCCACTGCTTCACCAGGATACCCATACCAACCCCGCCTGTGGTGTAGGAGTAAATATTCAACTGGTTCTGCGGGACTGTTACGACTTGATACAGGCCAGAGCAGAGGAGTCTATGCGTAGCATCACCTTGCAGGAAATTTTGGATCGTTACACGGAAAAACTCTTCCATTTGGGCAAAAAGGATTTCTGAATGGACGATACAAGCCTCTTTTGCCGGACTATACTGGAAACCAGAAAGACCGACACCCCGTATGGGTGTCCTATTTTCCGGCAAAGGAGGTTTCAAAAAATGCAGGAAAAGTACAATGTCACAGGCATGACTTGTGCAGCCTGCCAGGCTAGAGTACAAAAAAGCGTATCTCATCAATACTTCTACGCTGAAAGAAGTGTTCAAAGCAGTTTACGGTTTGCCCATTGCCACCTATATGAAGGAGTATCCGGGTACACCAAGCCATGAAGCTACTTCGGGAGACCGATGCCACCATTGCCGATATGGCCGCTCAGGTAGGGTATGAGACCCAAGGGAAGTTCTCTAAGGCATTCAAGGATGTGACGCAGGTTTTACCGACAGAATATCGGAAAATGCAATATTAAAAATAATTTCAGAGTGGTTGTGTATTGATATGTACCCGGTATCCCGCACATACCCCAGGTCGGTGAACTGGCCGCCTTCCTCCAGGGCAATGTCCCGCCCGTAGGCCTCGTAGTCGATGTAGTTTTTCAGGTGTTCCGGCACCTGAATGGCGTCCAGCTCCTCAATGTAATACCGCCCCAGGTCGTCATGGTCGCGGATGTCGGGGTACACATCGTAGCAGTCCAGGTTCTCGTACTCGCCCAGTTTGTCATAGAGGTCGTCCACATAACAGTCATAGTCGGTGATGAACCACTCCTCGTAGGGCTGCCCGAAGTCATCCTTGGAGCCGATCCCGATCCGCTCAAACAACTTCTGCATCTCCTCCGCCGTGGTGGGGAACTTCACCCATTCGCCCACCAGGGAGCCCTCGTTGTACTTGCCCAGATTGGTGATGAAGGCGGCAAAGGGATAATCTTTGCCATATTCATAATGGGGCATATACGCACCTCCTTACAACTCCAGCTCAGGTTTGCCCTTGTGGGGCGCCTGGGCCTTGTTTTTGTTCCTGCACTCCTGTTTGCTCTGTTCCAGCCGTTCCTTGATACGAACCGTGATGTGGCAGTCTATGTAAAGTTGCCGGATGGGTTCTATATTTCCACACCTGTTAGAAAATACAATCCCGACTGGGCGATTGCGTTCTATGAGGGCACAGTCAAGCACATCTACTTTGTTGCTGAAACCAAAGGCACACTGGATTCCATGAAGCTCAATCACATCACCCCGGTAGAACAGGCGAAAATTGATTGTGCCCGTGCACATTTCAAGGCACTGAACGATGAAAACGTGGTGTACGATGTGGTGAGTGACTATCAGACATTGCTGAACGCAGTTATGAAATAATAAACCAAAAGAAATAATACGGTGCTGCTGTGCAGCATTCCCCAAAACGGTAAGGTTCTATTGCGAACTTTGCCGTTTTTCTTTTTGTCCAAAATTGTATTCCAAAACGGCCCTATAGATTCATATTGGTGTAAGAAGTTTTCCAAACAAAATTTGAAAATCAGGTTGCCAAACACCCTTTTTAGAATGTTATAGATATAGGAGGTTGTTTGAAAAAGTGAAAATTCCCTGAATTTTCATAAGCCCCCCGTTTAAAAACACCCTGTTAAGTTTGTATAGGGTGTAGGGACTACTTTCAGAAACGAACCCCTTTGCATTTTGGAAAGTCCACAACTTCTTACAAAACCACACTGTACCTTGACAACAACATGATCGGCTGCAAGCTACTATGCTTTTTCGGAGAAGTGCCGCCACGACAAGAGCGCACCAAGAAGAAGCCGTACGCCGGAGGAAATCGGGCAGGAACAGCTTGCGGGCAGACCGACACCGAAGAAGAACCGGGCAAGCTGGCAGAGAGGACTTCACAAGTCTTGTCTGTCAGGTTGTTCGGCGCAAGAGTGCAGAGATCGCAGATCTTTGCGCGGGTCAAGGGCGGCAGCCTTGCCCAGTGGATGTGATGCCCTGCGTCATATCCTACTGGGTATCGTTCTCTGCTAGTAAATTGGCGCATGGCCTATGCACCCAAAAATCCAGAAGCATCCCTGCATCCTTGTTTTGTAGCAAGTCTACACTATGCAGACCGTGTGCAATATCTGCTGGATATTCTTTTGCAGGAAAGTCCAAATGAAAAGCAACAACTATTGAACGGAAAGGAAGTGACCGCTCTTGGAAAAGCAATCGAACGATGCAAGGAAACCGAAGATGCAGCATAGTGCACCCGCCCGAAACTGGGTGGGTGACAACGGGAAAATCATTGAACCATTGTTCGCAGATTACTTTTTGAGCCTGCACCCCATGCGCTGCTTTCAAGGCAGGCTATTTACGGTGGATGGCATGATCGAGGATGAAGCCCCATTGAAAAAGGAAATCTATGAGCAAGTCCGCTATTACGCTACCACCAGCGTAGCACGACGTATTGAACATATCATGCAGGCCATCAAGCTGGCCTGTGCATCCGAACCACCGGAGATTCAGACAGACCGCATCCATGTCCGAAACGGCACATACTTTGTGGACGGTCATTTTACCCCTGAAAAAGAATACTGCATGAACCGACTGCCCATCTCCTATGTGCCAGAAGCACCAGCACCGACACGCTGGCTGCAATTCTTGAACGAACTGCTATACGAAGAAGATATTCCGGCCTTACAAGAATACATTGGCTATTGCCTGCTGCCTGTTACCAAAGCGCAGAAAATGCTGCTGATGGTCGGCAAGGGCGGTGAGGGAAAATCCAGAATCGGGCTGATCCTGCGAGAATTGTTCGGCAGCAGTATGTACACAGGCAATCTACAAAAAGTGGAAACCAATCGTTTTGCCCGTGCAGACTTGGAGTACAAGCTGCTTTTGGTGGACGATGACATGAAAACTGAGGCCCTGCCGCAGACCAACAACATCAAGACCCTTGTTACACTGGAAGATAAAATCGACATTGAGCGCAAGGGTCAGCAGAGTGTGCAGGGTACGCTGTATGTGCGGTTTGCCTGCTTCGGGAATGGCAGCTTACACGCACTCTATGACAAGTCTAACGGTTTCTATCGCCGCCAGCTGTTGCTCACCACTAAGGAAAAGCCCGTTGGCCGGGTGGATGATCCTTTTCTCATTGATAAGATGCGGAACGAAAAAGAGGGCATCCTGCTTTGGGCATTGGAGGGGCTGCATCGGCTGATTCGGAACAACTATCAGTTTACCATCAGCGAACGCACCACCGCGAATCTGAAAGAAGCGATGGAGCAGGGCAACAACATTCTGGGCTTTCTTAAATCCGAGGGCTACTTTGAAATTCGGCAGGGGGCCAAGTGCAAATCCACGGATTTCTATAAAGTCTATGAACGCTGGTGTCTGGATAACCTGGAAAAGCCGCTGGCAGCATCAACCTTTATCCACCATCTAAAAGATAATCAGAAAAGTCTGGGCATCGTCTACGATGATAAGTGCATCGGCACAAATCGGGGCTTTCACAATGTAGACGTTGACCTGTTTTTACCCGTTGATGTTCCCAGTCCGTGGGATTAAAAAATAGAATCAACTTGAAAAAGCCCTGCTCAGCCTGCTCACAGTGTGCAATAGGCGCAGGATGAGCAGAGTGAGCAGGTGATTTTGAACTTACATCAAAAATAAAACATGGAGGTTTTGCCTATGAACAAATCTCGGCCTGTTGCGACCGAAACTGTGAAATCTTTAAATTATACGAAAAATATCTTGCAGACCATTCCGAATAACGATACAATGGAAGTAGTCACTCAAACCAATGCCGTCAAGTCTCCGACTGACAGCCTGAAAGCCACAACACTGGTGTACACGGTGGAGGAAATTGCGCAGATGCTGGCCATCAGCCTGCGTTCTGCCTACAACCTGTGCAACAGCACCACCGAATTCCGTGTTCTTCGGGTCGGCGGAAGCATCCGCATCCCGAAAGACAGTTTCGATGCGTGGCTCCGGGCAGCTTGAAAAAGGAGATAACGTATGGCATATATCACAAAACGCGGCAGCTCCTATGGTGTCCGCTATACTTACCAAGACGAGCAGGGTAAAAACTGCAACAAATGGGAAAGTTTTTCCACAAAGGAGGAGGCAATAAACCGCAAAAAACAAATCGAACATGAACTGGCAAACGGAACATTTCTGATTCCGTCCACCATCACCGTCAAAGAGTTTTTGATGGAGTGGCTTCCCAAGCAATGCAACAAGCACAAATGGGCACCCTGCACCTATCAATCCAATCTGGGAACAGTCCAGAACCTCATTATTCCGTACATCGGCGATATGCAGATGCAAAAGCTCAAACCCTACCATCTGGAAGATTTGTATGCTACCCTTGGCAAAACGCCCTGCGGCCAGTATCTTGAGGGCAAAAAGCAGGTTCTTTCGGAAAAGCAGAAGAAGCGGCTTCTCTCCGGCACAACCATCCACGAGGTACACCGCCTGCTGCGGACAGCGTTCCAGTATGCGGTGGAGTGGGGCATCCTCGTCAAAAGCCCCGTTCCGGTGGACAGCCCCAAGAAATCGATCCAGGAGCACGCCATCTGGGACGCGGACGAGATGTGGGCCGCACTTGCCAGCATGGAGGACCCGATTCTGCATCTGGCAGTCCATCTTACGCTGGTGGGTGCATTGCGAGAGGGCGAAGTCGCTGGCCTGACCCCGGAAGATCTTGATTTTGATGGAGCAGACGGCACGGGCACGTTCCGCATCAACAAGTGTATGCAGCGTGTCCAAAAGGCATCGCTGGCAAAAACGGGCAAGGGCTGCATCTTGCAGGAGTTTGAGGATAAGCGCGAGGGTAGTACCACAACGCTGGTGCTCAAAAAGACTAAAACAGCGTCTTCCAACCGAACCATCTTCATGACGGCAGTGTTGAAAGAAGAACTGAAACACTGGCTGAATCGTTTGGAAATGGACGAAGCCGTTGACCCGGAACGCTATCGCAACAGTGGGATGCTCCTGCGCTTGCCCAACGGTTTGGCGGTAGAGCCGATCCTCATCCGCAAAAAATTCATCAAGTGGCAGGACGAGCACCCGGAGTTCACTCGCATTGTGTTTCACGGTCTGCGGCATTCCAGTGCCACCTATCAACTGATGATCTCCGGCGGTGATGTGAAAGCGGTACAGGGCACAACGGGCCATGCCAGCGCTAATCTTCTAGTCAACACCTATGCACACATCCAGCAGGATTCCCGCAAAAAGCTGGGCAAAAAGTTCGAGGAAGGCTTCTACAAGCCGGGAGCAACACCTGTGCAGGCTGCCCCGGTTGAAGCAGAACCGACCATCTCCGTGTCGGCACTGTTGGAGCTTCTGAAGGACGCAGACCCTGCCGTAAAAGCGCAGCTTCGCCTGGCTCTGCTGACCTGAATTGCAAAAAATAGCACGAATTGCAGAGTAATTCACGGACTTACTCCATCTGACACGAAAAATGCGGACCGTGCAAAAACCGTGCAGAGACCGTGCAAATGGCGTATAAAAAGAAAATCCCACGAGGAATCTTGCGATTCTTCGTGGGATTTTGGTGCGCTCGAGGGAACTCGAATCCCTGGCCCTCTGATTAAAAGTCAGATGCTCTACCGGCTGAGCTACGAGCGCATATTTTCAGATTTACAGATACTGCCGAATTATATTACCACACCCGCGCCAAAAAAGCAAGAGGAAAGCGCAAAAAAGTGCCTCTCCGCAGCACACAGACCCCCGCCGGGAGAGCACCCGTTCCTTTTATAAAAGCCGGTTTTACTGTCATCTCTCTGGGACGCGGATATTCTGGCGGCAACTTCCTCTTTACAAATGGGGCGCGAACCAGTACAATCAAAGCAGAACGCACTGTCCCGGCCCGTATGCGGCAGGGCTTTTTGATAGGAGGCTGTTTTATCATGAAAATCTCTCGTCGGTCTGTCCTTCATATTTCCGGGCTGGCAGCGGCAGCGCTGGCCCTGACCGGCTGCTCTGCGGCTGGAAGCGCCGCGCTGGGCGGCAAGCTGCCCGGCCTGCTCAAGGGTCTGGCAAAAAAAGGGGAGACCGCTGCTTCGTCGGAAGCTGCCAGCGACATGGCCGTCACCCCGCCGCCCGAGGGCGAACCGCTCGTCCCGGCCTTGCCCGAGTACGACGCCGACATCCTCACCGGCGCCGCGCGCAGCACCAACAGCCGCCCGGTGGCTGTGATGGTGAACAACATCGCCAACTCCCAGCGCCAGAATGCCCGCCCCCAGCGGGGCATCGGCAGCGCCGACCTGCTCATCGAGGCCAAGGTCGAGGGCGGCATCACCCGCCTGTGCGCCGTGTTCAGCGACGCCGACAGCATCCCCGAGGTCGGCCCCCTCCGCTCAGGCCGCGACCAGTTCCTGCAGCTGCTCATGCCCTGGAACATCCTCTACTACCACGACGGCGAGAGCATCTTCTGCACCCAGTTCGTCAGCGTCTACGGCTACTCCGGGCTGAACATCGGCGGCAAGAATTATTTCAAGACCCCCATCCACCCCATCGTCTCTCACCGCAATAATCGCGGCCGCGATGTAGCCTACGAGCACACCGAGTTCACCTCCGGCAAGGAGATCTGCAAAGCCGCTTCTGATGCCGGCATCAGCCTCTACGCTCCCAGCGAGGGGACTTTCTTCCACTTCGCCGACTACCGCACCGACGAGGTCAACAAGCTCAAGGGTGAACCCTCGGCCAAAAAAATCGCCATCGTACATTCAGCGAGCTACCGCACCTCGTTCAGTTACTCCGCACTCAGCCACACCTACGCGATGCAGATGTACAACTCCTCCAAGAAGGCCACCGAGAACACCGTCGATGAGCTGACCGGTGAGCAGCTCACCTTCGAGAACGTCGTGGTCTGCTTCGCCGACATGGACGCCTACGCAGGCGACTCCCATGACGTGCAGGAGGTGCAGTACATTAAGGGCGGCGACGCCTACCTCTTCACCCGCGGCGGCGTGCAGGTGGGCCGCTGGGAAAAGACCTATCCCACCAACCCCCTCAAGCTTTACACCAAGTCCGGCGAGGAGATGACCCTCAACCGGGGCAAGACCTACTTTGCACTGGTGGACAACGACGAACTGAGCAATTTCAGCTGCCAGTAAGCCCATGAGGAACATGACGATGATGCGCATTCGAACTGCGCTCTGCCTCATTTTGGCCGCCGCGCTGCTGGCAGGCTGCGCCTTTCTGCCCAGCGATAGCGAGCCGGAAACGCCCGCCCCCACCGACCCGCTCACCGGCCTTGCCCTCCAGTGGCAGGGCCAGCGTCCGGTGGCCGTGGCCATTGAGAACAGCACTGCCTCCACCACGCAGTGGGGCCTTTCCTCGGCGTCGGTGGTGCTGGAAGCCCTCACCGAGGTGGGCACGTCCACTGAGCTCTGCCTCGTCTATCCGGCGCTGGCCGCGACCCCGAAGGTCGGGCCGGTGGCCGCCGGTCAGGACATCTACTGGCGGCTGCTGGTGGGCCAGCAGCCCATTCCGGTACAGCGGGGCGGGGGACAGTTCGACCAGAACTTCCTCGATTACTATTCCATCCGGGCTGTGGATGCTCTGGAGGCCGGGCGCACCGCCTTCGACTGCGGCAGTGAGTGGAGCAACGCACCGCTGTGGTACACCAGCGGCAAGGCCGTCTCTAAGGTGCTGGACGAGCTGAGCATCTCCTCTGCTCTGACGGAATCCCGGGTGACGAGCGTCGTATCCGCTGCGGCGGACAGTGCTTCCTCCGGGGCCGACGCAGTGCTGTCCCTCCCTGCACTTCTTCCGCAGGAAGCAGACGGCAAACTGCCGGACGCCACCGCGCCGGATGCGGTGAATGTCCGGGTCTGCTTTGACGACGACAACGCCACCGGCTTTTCCTACGACGCCGACAGCGGGCTTTACCGGATGCTCCACGCCGACGGCACGCCCCAGCTGGACGCCAACAACGGCCAGCAGGCCGGGTTCGATAATCTGCTGGTGCTGTTCAGCGCCTCCGAGCTGCGGGACGACGGCAAGACCTACGACTACGATTTGAGCATGGGCGGCGGCGTCTGGCTCAACGGCGGGCATCTGTGGACCATCACCTGGACGCAGGGCCGGGACAACACGCTGCTGCTCTACGACGCCGATGGCCGCACCATGAACATCGAGGCCGGGACGAGCTATATCGCTCTTGTCACCAGTCTGACCGGACAGGAGCTGACGGTCACCAATTCCAGCGGAGAAGAGATTCTTGGATAAGCAAAAAGACTTCTGCATTTCACCGTGCAGAAGTCTTTTTTATTTCCAGGCTGCGGCGCGCGCCGATGGCGCGGGGCTGGTTTTTTCTTTGAGCTGGTTCTCGCGCTGGTGGCGCGGGGCAGTTTTCTCTTTCGGTCAAATGGCTTTGCGCTCCGCGCGGGCCAGAGGCAGGGCTGGTTTTTTCTTTGAGCTGGTTCTCGCGCTGGTGGCGCGGGGCAGGTTTTTTCTTTTGGTCAAGCAGCTTGCGCTCCGCGCGGGCCAGAGCGCTCTTTCATTAAGGCTGATTGTTCTCTTTTGATGTCAAAAGAGAACCAGAAAACCACCAGCGATTTCGACGCGCTGGATCCACGAGAAAGGGGCTGCTCGCCCCTTTCAGACCCCGAAGGAGAAGTCGAAGTGGAAAAATGCTAGCCGCTTCGCTAAACGCATTTTTCTCACTTCTCCGATTTGCTGCTCCGCAGCTGGTGTTACCTCTCTGCTGACGGTAAAGTTCTGCTAAAGCCTGAAATCTTCGGCGAAGCCGTAAAACGGCGGAGAGCTAAAATGCGGTTAAGAGATCTTCGTGCGAATGCACGAATCTCCAGCATTTTTGCTTGGAGCCCACTTCTTTGGAATTGTTAAGGGCGAGCAGCCCTTAACTCGTTGCGGGGAGAGTGGAGTCCAGA
>ERZ809747.268-NODE-268-length-20642-cov-7.06392_pt1 | contig 20642 bp, 25 predicted proteins | sample MGYA00520277_ERZ809747 | MGnify/ENA primary metagenome ERZ809747 (study PRJEB31588, sample SAMN03401218) | human gut metagenome | study: EMG produced TPA metagenomics assembly of the PRJNA231909 data set (A prospective, longitudinal analysis of the...
TGGAAGGTTAATTATTCATTTTTGAGCCAGTGTCCAGAAAACCGGGTACATATCATTCTTTGGGGGCTATGAATTTTGTCCGTATGATGTTCTTCACCACCACTTCAAGGGGCTGTCCATGCTTCTCATACATGGCAAAGAGGAAACAGGGCAGCATGACGGCAATCATAGCCATAGACGCAAGGCTTGTGCCTGTGCTGTCTTTGAGCAGAAAGAAAAGCGGCAAGCCGAACAGGAGAGCCGCCGCAAAACATACAATCTGCCGTTTGGTAAGGTTGAAAGCTACTTTTGTCTTGACTTTGGATAAGTCTTTGGGTACGGGTACATACGCCAAGTGAAAACCTCCTTTCTCTGGGTTTGGTGTTGCTGTAATTTTCCATAAGGGTAATCAAGGCAAAGGTCAATCTATGCCCTTTGCCCGCCCGTATTATATGGGGGTTATCCGCGTCAAGGTCGGGTCGTATTTTCGCCGCTTCGCTCTGAAAATCTCCACCCTGCCCTTGACACGCCGCTAATGCGCGGAGAATATCGACTTCGCCAGTGCGCCGGATTTGAACAGGGAGAAACAGAGGATAACGGTATAGGCTGCAAGGGAGAATATCGCGCTGTGCAGATTGTCCGCTATTATCATGTTGTTTACCAGAACCGCGTAAATGCCGACGCATATCATAATGAGGAAGCCTTGAAAACCGATAGCGAACAGGGATTTTAGGTAGTTGTTTCCTATCTGCCCCCATTCCCGGTTCGTCATAGTTGCAAACGGGATAGGCGATACCGAACAGTAAAGGTAAATTTCTATCATGCGCCCGTAGAGGATAACGGTTATCAGTACGGACATGATTTTCATGCACAAGCTCACAAGGCTTGTTTCCATGACAAGTAAGAGCAGTTCGGGGATTTCCATAGCGTCAAGCCCGCTCTGCATGGAAGCAAGGGCGGCGGCAACATCAATCTCTGTGCTGCCGCCGATTACCCCCGCCGCGCCGGAAACAACGTGCTGCGCCATATCGAACACCGCCATAGTAATGTCAAAGGTGTGCGTCACAAGGTAGACTGCCACAAACGCCTTGAACACCCACTTGAAGAACATGGAAGTGTCAACGTCGTGCATATTGTTCTTTTCCGTTACCATGCTGATAAGCTCATAGCATAGGACGTAGGTAATGACAAGCCCCGCAATGGGTACGATTACATTTTCACTAAGGGTCTGTATCATGGAGAATATATTTGCGTTCCACCCTTGCGGGGTCTGCCCTACCTCTGCGGCGATAGTGCCGACTTTTTCGTTTACGTCCCCGAACATAGTTGACAGATTACCGTTTATGGCTCCTATGAGGATTTCCTTTATCCATTCGTTAATCGCGTCAAGTATGCTCTGCATAAGCCTTTACCCGCGCTTCTTAACCGAACAAGCCGGAAAGCAGCGGTACAAGGGTCATGCCGATAAGGGCAACGCCGCCGCCCGCCATAAGCTGCTTCATGCCCTGGCTCTTTGCGCCCGGATTGTCATTGCCGTAGCCCTCCATCAGATTGATTACGCCCCAGATACCAAGCCCGGCTCCAAGTGCTACAACAAGGGTCTGCAAAACGTCTACTGCGCTATTGAAAAATGCCATAAATATATCCTTTCTGCCGCGTCTGCGGCTGTCCGGCAAGCGGACAAAAGGCGGTCAGCGTATGGTCGCCGCCGCACAAAAAAACCGCCCTCTGGTAAAGGCGGCTGTCCCCGCGCTGCGTAAGTTCTGCGGCGCGGCGGTATTCAGTTGTAAGGGGTGCGGCTCCTGCCGCTGTGTACTGCGCCGGAAAGTGGGGGCGCGTATCATGTAGCCGGTATGGATAGATGTGATTGCTTCAATCGCTCCTTTCTGTGTTCCGCTGTGCTGCCGGACGTTTTTTTCAGACTTGCGGGAAGTGAATAGCTTGCGTAGCAAGGTGTTCGCTTCCCGCAAGTTCACAAAGGGGTAGCTGCCGCAAGGCAGCGTAGGGGAAGTGTAGCTTCCCCTGTCCCCCGGCGGTCTGCCATGCTGTCACTGTTGCGGGATAAGCCCCCGGCGCGTGACATACTCCGTTGCAAAACGGCGGTGTTCCGCTTCCTTTTCCCGCCAATACTCCCATAATGCAGCGTCGGCGGCTTCCGCAACATTCATTAAAAACCGTTCAAGCTGCTTTTGTTTTTCCTCTGCGCTACGTTTCCTCATGGTCTGCGTCCTCCTGTAAGTCTGCCGCGTCAAGCTCGTAATAGTCAAAAACCTCGTCGGGCTTGACAATGGCGGGGCGGCGTTTAAGGTGCTTTTCCATGTCAAAGGCGTTCTTCGGGTCTGCGTCGGACAGGTACTTGTATTTCGGGTGCTTCGTTATGTCGAATTTGTCCGAAAAGAACGGGCGCACCCCGCGTAGCTGCAAGATACATTTCCCTCCGTCCATGACTGCAATTTCATCTTCCGTCATAAGCTGCTTTCCCAATTTCTGATAGTTCAGCCCATGCGAAAGCTCCCGCCCCCTTGTTTCGGACGTGTTAAAGCTGTCTATCGTTTCTTTTCCTAAAATTTCCGATATTTCTTTAAGGGTGGTTTTCTCCTTGCCGCCCAAGAAAAGCGTGGTGTCGCAGTTGCCGACTATGGTATCGGCGTTGTCTTTGTAAATGGCTTTTAGCTGTGACTGGCTCTGCAAGATGATTGACGCGGATATTTCCCGGCTCCGTATCGTTGCAATGAGCTTTTCAAACTTTGGTATCTGCCCGATATTCGCAAATTCATCAAGTAAGCACCTAACATGGACGGGAAGCCGCCCGCCGTATTCATCATCTGCCTTGTCACAAAGCAAGTTGAATAGCTGTGTGTAAAGGATTGAAACGACAAAGTTAAAAGTGTCGTCGGTGTCGCTGATGATGACGAAAAGGGCGGTCTTTCTGTCGCCTATGGTGTCAAGCTCCATTTCGTCGGTTTCCATAAGCTCCCGCAGCTCCTTAATGTCGAATGGGGCTAACCTCGCGCCGCATGAGATAAGTATGCTTTTTGCGGTCTTGCCGGCAGCTAATTTATAGAGTTTGTACTGGCGTACTGCGAAGGAATTGGGCTTTTTCTTGCCCAGATCCTCAAACAACAGGTCTACCGGATTCTGATACGTTTCATCGTCCTCGGACACCTGCATGGTGTTGAGCATTTCCAACAGTGTTGCGAAGTTTTGCTCCTCGACAGGGGCTTCGTAGTGGAGGTACGCGATCAGTGAAACCAGCAAAAGCCGTTCAGCCTTGTCCCAGAAAGGGTCGCCACCTTGACCCTCACCTTTGGTGTTGGTCATCAGTGCGGTGACGAGCTTCAGAATGTCCTTTTCACTGTGGATGTACGCCATGGGGTTATAGCGCATACTCTTGGAAAAGTTGATGGTGTTGAAAATTTTTAGTTTGTAGCCCTTTTGTAACAGGGCATTGCCGCACTCGATTACGATACTACCTTTGGGCTGCATTTTGTCAAGATAAAAAATCAAGATGCTGCTGCAAATTTAAAAATTGCCAGCTTTCGCTTCTTTTTGGATGATTTTTCGCATTTGGGTATCCAGTGTGTTCTTTGCATTCGGATTGAAAAAGATGTTGACGTTGTAAGTTGTGTTTCTGACTCGCATGGTCAACAGTCCGTCAGCGGGGCGATGTTCGGTCAATGTGATAGTTTTGCTCACTTGCGCTTCTCCTTTTACAATGTGTGTTCGCTTTCTTTTGGCTGGGTCTGTGATTTTTTCTGTTCAAGTGCTGCCTTGCTATCGTTCAACTTCTTCAGCACCGACTCCTTCTCCGGGGTCTTACCGCCCGGTGCGGAAAGCTGCTGCTTATTCAGCACCATGTCGATATACTTGCGGATATTTTTCAGGGCAGAGACGTCCGGCTGCAAGGTTTCCAGTTGGGTGCGCAGCTCTGCGCTGCCGGATTGCAGCGCAGAAAATTCGGCATCCAATGCCGAAAAATCCACCGCTGTGCTGCCGTTCAGCTTCATCAGGGTGCGGACAGCTTTGTTGAAGGTGTCCAGTTCCTCCTTGTGCTGGGTGGCGTAAGCTTCCTTGGTCAGCTTGAAGTTCTTCTTCATAAAGGTATCGTGGATGGGCTTCAGCTTGGCATGGACGGCAGCAGCGTCCTTGATCTGGGCGATTGTCCGCATACGGTTTTCGTTCTGCTTCAACTGCCTGCGGAGAGGAGCGGTGGTCTGGTTCAGGTTAGAAATTGCAGTGTCCAAATCCTCGATGGTGTTCAGGGAATGTGCTTTCAGATAGTCCACCGCCCGTTTGACTTCCTCAAAGTCCCGGACAGTGCATTTCAGTTTTGCCTTGCCAGACCAATCGCTGCGCTGCTCATTGCGGAGGTTGAAGTAGTCCACCAGCAGGTCGGACAGCGTGGGCTCCTTCGCCTTTTCCAGAGCGTCAAGAAGAAGCTGCTTCTTTTCGTTCAGGTCTGCGATCCAGCGTTGCAGCCCACGGATGGCGCTGCGGACAGACTGCATCAGGCTGTTGGCGGCTCGAATGTCCCGATTCAGATTGCCGAGAAAAGTTTCCACTCCACGCTTTTCCATCTGGTGTGCGGCGGGGCCGAGATGGACGGTCGGTATCTGCTGGATGCCCTGCCGTTCAAAGGAGCGCAAGTCAACACGTTCCGGACGGCCAGCCGCTTCCAAATAGCGGTTGGTGATGGTTTCCCAGCTATGCCGCCAGATCTCGGCATACTTCTGGTCGTTCCAGTCCACCGTGTTTTCCTTGTGACACTTCCAGTTGCCGGAGGGGAGTTGGATGCGCTCGCCGTTCTCGTCAAGGTCGTACACCTTTCGGGCTTTCGGGAGCCACTTGCCGTGTTCATCCATTGCCCGGAGCGTCAGCAGAATGTGGGCGTGTGGGTTTCCATCGACCTTGTCGTGGATGGCAAAGTCGGCAATCATGCCCTTGGATACGAATTGCTCCTGACAAAACTCTTTAAGCATGGGAAGGTACTGTTCTTTCGGCACCTCCACCGGGAATGCCAGCACGATGCGGCGGGCAAGCTGGGAGTTCCACTGGTTCTCCACAGCTTCTACGGCGTTCCAGAGGGTTGCCCGGTCTGCAAATCCGGGCGGCGCATGGGACGGCAGCATGATCTCGGCGTGGACAAGCTCTTTCTTCTTGTTGTAGAATTTTGTTTTCTGGTCGTACTCGCTGAACAGCCATTCGCCGCTCTGGTAAGCGGCCCCGGCAACAGCGGACTGCCCTTGGCTGCGCTTAACGATGGTAATTTTGAAATGCGGACACGGAATAGGCATCACCTCCTGATGACATTTGAATCGTTCTCTTGTAAAAATCACGGAATTATGGTACTATTATTTTGGATAAGTAAGCAGAAAGCTGGTGAGCCAATGTCGGAAAGAAAATCACAACAGGAACTGGATTTTGAACGGAAACATGAAGAAGATTTGCAGCGGTTGCGTGGATTGCGGTTGATTGATGATGATTTCATGGCTGCGGTGTTTGAAGAACGTGCCTGTGCTGAGTTTCTTTTGCAGATCATCTTGAAACGGGATGATTTGACCGTCAAAGAGGTTCACGGCCAGTACAGCATCAAAAATCTGCAAGGGCGTTCAGTCCGATTGGATATTTTGGCAGTGGATCGGGAAAACCGTGCATATAATATTGAGGTGCAGCGCAGTGACCGTGGTGCTAGTGAAAAGCGCGCACGGTACAATAGCAGTCTGCTGGATGCAAACTTGACTGATGCGGGCGATGATTACGATGCGCTGAACGAAACATACGTTATCTTTATCACTGAAAATGACGTATTAAAGGCCGGCCTTCCAATTTATCATGTTGACCGTACAGTTCGGGAAACTGGAACGGCTTTCAACGATCAGGCGCACATCGTTTATGTGAATTCACAAATCAAGGACGAGACCGCATTAGGAAAACTGATGCACGACTTTTTCTGTACCAACTCGAAGGATATGAATTATTCCATTTTGGCACAGAGGGTTCGTTATTTCAAAGAAGACACGAAGGGAGTGGCAGCTATGTGCAGAGCTATGGAAAAGATGCGGGATGAAACCGAGCATGAAACATCGGTCAAACACGCATTGGCAATGTTGGCAGATGGTGTGCCTTGTGAAAAGGTGGCAAAGTACACCGACCTTTCAATTGAGGAAGTCCGGGCATTAGCTGAAAAGAAATCTGCCTAACAAAAAGATAAGCCGATTGGAAATGTTTCTGTTTCCAATCGGCTTTTTCTATGCGTGTTTTATGGTAGCGGGCAAAAGGATAGCTGCAAAGCAGCGCAAGGAAAATGCAGTTTTCCTTGGGATGGAATCGGGCTGGCGCACAAACGCCAGCTTCGATTTCATCGAGTTGTCTGCAAGACCGCAATTTCACCGGAACGGTGTATAATTGCGCCCTTTATTCTAAAGGGTTTTGGACGTTGCTGCGTTCGTGAACGTCATGCACCATCTTTGCAAGTGCCAGCACGACTTCCGGTTGACGAAACGAGATTTTGAGCAGTTCCATCACCTGATCATCGGTCAATTCTCCCGGACAGACCAGAAAACTTTCCAGCATTCCGGCACGAGTGCAAAGGCGATGCACACGCTCTCTCCGGTTCAGCTCCGACATCTGTCGTTCAAGGATCTTCTCTCGGTGCTGGCAAGAGCGCAGCTTTTGCTCTGCTTTGGCTTTTTCGCTGCGGAGGTAGGCTAGGTCTGTTTTCGGTTGGGTCAATGGTATCACACTCCTTTTGCACTTTATAAAAGCCGCGCATTCATGAGGTCAAAAACGACATGGATGCGCGGCTCTTATGCTATTTCGGAAATAGTTCGATTAACGAACTGCGTCCCATTTTTTGGTAAAGCGATTATACCTCAGATTATTGCGCAAAACTTCTTCGGCATCTTTGTCTCCCTTTTCTGCGGCGAGTGAGAACCACTGACCAGCTTTGTTGTAGTCGATTGGTTCGGAGTAATAAATGTATCCGGCCCGATACATAGCGTAGACGCTGCCTTGGTTTGCTGCTTTTTCATACCAATAAATTGCAGCCTTAACATCTTTGACGATATAAACACCCTCATAATATTTATCGGCGAGCAACTCTTCAGCATAGATGTAGTTTTGTTCCGCAGCTTTTTTCAGCCATCGTTCGCAACCGATATACGGATTAGCACCGCCAATAAAGCAAGCATCCCCCATCTCTTTATCAATATAGATTCTGGCAAGTTCATATTGCGCTGCGGCAACTCCTGCACGTGCACCATACTCGTAGTATCGTGCGGCTGCGACGATGTTAGGCTTTTCAAGACCGGCACCAGTTTTACAGCAATAGCCACAGTATATTGTCGCATTCAAATCGCCTTCCCAAACAGCTGCACGGAAAAGTTGAAATGCCTTTTTTTCGTCTTTTTGAATGTTTTTTCCAATCAGGTATTCATAACCCAGCTTACGCATGGCAACAGCGTCACCTGAATTGGCTTTTTGAGTTAAGGTATTGATGTCTTCCATACTTTTTCTCCTTAATCATACATGCTAGAAGTATTGTTGTTATTTAGCCATGCTTCAAGACCAGAAATCAGAATTTCATTGATGGACTCAATATAATTCTTGATTTTAGGATTCTGAGCTTGTTTTAAAGTAATCAGTCGATTTTGGTATTTCTGATTCTGTTCGATTGTATCAACCGCCTGAGTGCATTGGGAGTCTTTCGTAGGCAGATACAACGCATAAATAGCGAAGGAAACTTGTGTCATGGTAAGCTGTTCACCAGTAACAACAAACGAAAGCCACGGATATTTAGCGCTGTCGGTTGCTTCAATATAGACGGAAGGCTCGTACTCTACTTCATTTGAGAGTACTGCACCGCAGTTTTTAATTTTGGTTGTATACAGATCACCAAAATTTTCATGGAGATACTTATCAAGGTAAACTTGCATAGCATCTGTACTCCAGCGAATATTTTTTTGAGGAATTTTCTTGTTCCATTCAGCAACAACCATAGGAAGATCGAGTGTTTTGTCCTCGCTAGTTAAAAGGTTCATATAGGAGTTTATTTCCGAAACTGTCCAAGAAATAAATCGATAATCATATGCAATTTCATTATCACTTGTCTGAATGCTAAATTCCTCTATGCTGTTGGCCGCATTACTAATGTCATTTTGATTAAGATTTTTCAAAAAGTTTAACCGACGATCAATTTGCTCAGTACGAGGAATATTGTTTTTGACTAAAAATTCAAGAACCTTTCTCTCCTGAGAATACATTTTGAGGTAAGCAAAAACTTTCTGAAGTATGAAAAGCTGATCTTCCCAGCTAGATGTACAAATCAGAGGATAATATTCAAGGAACTCATCGAGATTGGTATCAACTTCCTGCGGGCTACCAGATTTCGAAGATTTAATAGATTGAGCAATCAAAAGATCGATTGGCAGGATTTGCTCTGTTGATGCAGAAATAAAAGGATTATCTTTTCCGACTTTTTCTTTAGCTGTTGAAAGCCGTAAATAATTCATAATAACCGTACAATATGTATCCAAAAGAAGAGCGGTAGCTTCGTCTGTTTCCTCCATAGAGAGACAGAGAATCATTTTTTTCATACCTGCATAAGGAGCAACCTCTTGATCGGCAAAAAGTAAATTGGAAACAGCAGCAACATAGTCTTCCGATTTCAAAATATCTTTCAAAGCTGCAAGCCTTGACAACGGACTGTTGCTTCCAACCATCGCGAGATAATTATCAGAATCATTTTTGGCAGCTTCTAATCCTTCCGCAATGCTGTCGAAATCTGTCAAAAAACTGCAATCGGCATTGTCAACAGGGAAGAAAGCATCATAATGACGATCCAAGCCTCGAATGCTAGGGACAATATCGGCGAAGCGCTGTAAATTGTGAATTGTCTGCATAACAAATCGAATGGAAATACAACACTTTTGATGCAGTTTAACTAGAGCTTCGCAGCATAGATTAACAACATCAGCTGCCTCCTGCTTATAGCTATCGCTGCTCTTCAGTTCATCGCTCAAACTATCCACAGCAGAAAAATCAAATTTTCCGGTATCCTCAAAAGAATCCATCAGAACATCAAAGGCATCATGAATGATAGTATTCTTTTTAGCCGCAAAATAGTTGCTTCTTTCATGCGTGAGCCAGTCTTGATAGAGTTTTTCATTTGCTTCAGCGTTTTGAGCATCGCGCTCCATCATTATCTTAATGAATTTTTCGGTTTCATTTTGATTCATTGTTTCTGTGATAGTTTCCTTTGCGATATCGGCGGCTGCCGAAAAAAGAGATCCGAGTAAGCCCATAAATAATTCCTCCCATTTTAAATTTGATCTAACTGACGGTAGACTTTTTCCAAATCCTGCATAGCTGAAATGACTTCACCTTTTAAGCCGGTTGCTTCCTGTAAGTGGTCATCCAGCTTGTTTACTCCTTTCTCCAATGATTTTCCAACACCTAATGTGTCTAACAGCTTCTTGGTTTGGTCGAGTTTCTTCTTCGCCTTTTGACTATCTGTGATTTCATCGTCAACATTTTGCCGGATTTGTTCAAGGCTCTGTAGATTCTGATTTGCATCCTTCGAAACGTCATAAGCTTTGTTCTCAACATCACGCAGAGAATCGTTAATGCTTTCCATAAGGGTAGCTTGAACAGCTGAATCTAAATTTGAAGAATCCAACGCAAGCCCGGCATCCATAAGACTCTTTTTTTGTTGCTTTAACTCGTCCAGCTTTTGTTTTTTATCTTCAATAGTTTTCTTTACCTCAGTGATTTTCGTTCTGGAATGCTCAATACTAAAATTTTCAGCCATAATAATACCTCATTCTAATTGGCCATTCGAATCAAGAAAAACAACGTTATTTTTGATTTTTTGTTGGAGAGATTCTCCAATACTGCGAATCAATTCATCCAACATCGCTTTTCTTTCGGCTGAAATGAAAAGTTCATTTATCGCCTGACAGTCTCTTCGGTATTGTGAACGAAGTATTACAATCGAGGTGTAAATATTTTCCATGTGCCAATAGAAATCTGTGATTTGAGTGGATGTATGTACGGATGAGTCATATTCGGAGAGTGCACAAAGAGCTTCAACCTCCTTTTTCTTTAGTGATTTAACATTTTCTTTTAGAGTTTCTAGCTTTAGATTTTCTTCTTTTTGCGCCAACTGAAAAAATGCTGGCTTGTGAAGCATAATATCATATAGTTCGTCGTCATTGGGCGTTTCAGAACCATGACCTTTTTGCTCTTGAATTCTGAGTTCAAATGGTCGCTGAAGTCCTTCATAAGACATTAGGGCCTCACCCGGACGATAAACTGCAACATGTTCTAGTTGAATGCCACTAGCAGACATTGTGCTGCCAATCAGTTGTCGATCATCTATAGAGGTAAGTCTATGAATCAGCTTGATATTAGTATTTTTAATAACTTCAGGTGCCATAGCAGTAGGAAGCTGGTCTGCGATGATAATACCTTCGCGTAAAGCACGAACCTCTGCTAACATTTTAACGATATATGCTGTAGCAGCAATTTTAGGATTTGAATCTTGACCAGATGCTACTTGTGCTTCAGGAGCGATAAGGTTATGGGCTTCTTCGATAAAAATGATATGCCGGACAACCTTTTCTTCATCTGCACGAGGAGAGGCTTTCAAAGTTTCTCGAATGAGGGTACATAATAACAACGTAACAAAGTTGGCAGGACCTTCTCCTAACGATTCGAGCTCTACAATGACAGGGTGCTTTAGCCATTCCTCTGGAGAGAATGTAGAGTGTTTTACATCAAAAATGTCCTTCATTTCCCGACGTAGGAGACTGCCAATACGCATTTCCAGAACAGATTGAATATTACCTTGAATTTCGCTGTCATAAGTTGTTTGGCTAAGTTCTTTTTGAAAGCGATCATATAATTCCGACATGGTCGGATATTCTTTTTCCCCGGTGTTAATATCATTGGTATTCCAACCATGTGCTCGATAAATACCTTCGATAGCTTTATCCAATATAAAAGGAGCTGGTGGAGCAATCGGAAAAGCACCCTCAAAAACCTGACACAGTTTAGAGATATGTTCTGAAAGTGTGAGTCCTTTCGGGAATTCGAAGGGATTCAACCTCATAGGAAATTTTGTACTAGCTGAAGGAGAAAGAATAATTAACTCTGGAATATCATACCTAGAAAGTTCTCGATATTCACGCTTGGCGGGTTCCAAAACCAAAAAAGGAATAGGATCACTTTCTTCTTTAAAAGTGACCGACAAATTATCGGTATCATCCTTGATTAGCTTTTTATGATGCCATAGGCTATTAGCGAGATGCAGCATGGTGTTAGTTTTACCAGAGCCGGGAACACCACATATGAAAGCGTGTTTTTTGAAGGATGATGCATCGATAAAAGCGCTCAACCCATTGTTGGTTTGTCCAAGGTAAATGCCAGTTTGCTCCAACTTCGGAGCAGTTTCCTTCTTTATTTCGATATTCTCGCCATCAAATAGTATTGGCAGCCGAAAGAAAGAAGAAAGTTCATCAAGTGTATAAGCGGTTGGCCAGAATGCTAAAGAGGGTGGTAGAAGATTGCAGTAAGGCTGATTTACTTCCTGCAATTCCAACGGTGTGGCCGTACTGGGAATTTCCTGAATTTCACAAGTTCCTTCTTTGATAGCTTCTCCGCAGACAGCATCCATCAAAAAATGCGCACTACTTTTTTGGTTTGCGTAAAGTAAAATGTTGGCAAAAAAACAAGGCGATTTGGCAACATCTGATAAAAACTCTTCGTATATCCGTAGGGTTTCTTCGGCTGAGACATCTCGCGGACGATTTTTGTTATCGGCGAGGGTGATTTGCCCACTACGGCCCAATGCTTTCTCACGTAGAATTGCGATAGGCTTTTGTAAGGCCTGCTGTGCAGTTTTATAGGTGTCACTTCCATAGATTGAAATATGATAAACCATATCCTCATTAAGAGCCTCTGCGGTTTTTTCCATTTCATAAAGACGTGACTTGGGATTGGATTTCCAGCCTTCGACTGTAAATAGCGTATCTCCTGTGGAAAGACGTGTTTGTTCTTGTTTTTTGACTAGAAGAATATTTGTAAATGATTTCCGCAAGCAAACAGGAACATCTTCAATAGGAGCAATCTTATAGTAGTCAGCTAAAGGACTTGCTTGCATAAGCGCATCTATTGATTCAAAGTTTACAGTCTGATCGGAAGAAAATGCCAAGAAAATTTGCAGACGACTCCCTTTTGGACGTTCATGAGTATAGCTAAGGAAAAAATGTAGGGTTGTATGGATTAGAACCGTATTCCTTTGCCATTGACGTAAAAAACGATTATGTCGCTCAAGAATACCATCTATACCTTGTTCACCAAGAGATTGATATTTAACTAGCTCTAAATCGGGAATGTACGGAATCTCATAGAAATGCCACATCATGGGGTACGCCCTCCGTGCAATCGAAGCAATTAGTCTTCATAACTAAGACATCCTTGGCGCTCTCTCGGATAGTAGTAAGCATCATAATGCGAACAGTACTGGCGGCCATTACTATCACGGTCATAAGGGTTCCAATAGATACATCCGTCAGAACAGTTATGTCCGCAAAAGGCACCCGCAGGAATTTTCACAGAGGTTATATTGTTTTTGTCCATAATGTTTTTCTCCTTTTTATTGTATTAAAGTGTCAGATTCAATTCTTCGGGCGTAATAGAAAGTCCGGATAATTGATCATAAACTGCGAGATAAGGGAAAACTCCAGTATGAGGAATAACAATCGGAAAATACAACTTTTTCACATAAGCATTCATAATTGATCGAATATAGACAATATCCGCAGATGACAAGCATTGACATCCGTGCCCCTCTTTATGGGTGTGAAATATTCCTTTAAAAATAATTCCTTGAGCGTCCCAGTCCGATATTGTTTGATTCAAAAGCAATTCATTGGGAACATACTGGCAAGATTTCCTAAAAGATATTTTTCCTGAATCGACAAAAATGGTATTAATTGTGTTTTTTGATTGCCCAAGCAAGCCACCCATTTCAGGTGGAGCGGATGGAAGGTTGTAGAGCAAGTTGTACAAAGATTCGGTAATTAACACGACAAGACATCCTATAATTACAGTAGTGGAACTTAATATTATAGCTGAAAATAGCATACTCACTTTTGGGTTAGCGGTTGCTTCGAAGTGTTCTTTGAATTTAAAAGGTGTACTTTTTAAAACGATGATATATTTTCGTTGAAACTTCCAATTTCTCTTGAATTAAAGCGAGATTTGTGGCATAATGCCTTATAAAGAGTGAGCTTTGCAAAATTTTGAAAAGTACACCTTTCAAAATTTTGCAAGGAGTTTGCTTAGGTGGACTTTTCAAATTGGATAGATTTCCCATAGAACGTACCTACGGGTAAATCGCAGGTTTCCGCAGCTTCTTTAAGGGTCAATTTCTTATCTCTCCATGCTTTATGCACCTCATAGAAGTTGTCTGGAAGCGGCCGGGGCGGTCGGCCAAACTTCACACCGCGAGCCTTTGCCGCTGCAATGCCCTCTGCCTGCCGCTGCCGGATGTTGGTGCGCTCGTTCTCCGCCACAAAGGAGAGCACCTGCAGCACGATGTCACTCAGGAAAGTGCCCATCAGGTCTTTGCCGCGCCGGGTATCCAGCAGCGGCATATCCAGCACCACGATGTCAGCGCCTTTTGTTTGTGTGAGCAGCCGCCACTGTTCTAAAATTTCAGCGTAGTTTCGTCCAAGACGGTCGATGCTCTTGATATAGAGCAGATCGTCTTTTTTCAATTTCCGCACCAACCGCTTATATTGCGGACGGTTGAAGTCCTTGCCGGACTGCTTGTCCATAAAAATATTTTTCTCCGGGATTTTCAGTTCCCGCAGTGCAATCAACTGTCGGTCCTCGTTCTGGTCACGGGTGCTGACCCGGATATAGCCATATAAATTTCCCAATAAATCGCCCCTTTCTGCTAAAAGTGAATTTCATCGTTCTATGTAAAACGGGCAAAGCATCCCTCCTGACGCTTTGCCCGTTGTTCTTTATTCTACCATAGCAGATCGGTTATCGCTTTCAGGATGCCCGCACAGGCTGGATAGCCAGCGCAGCACCCCTGACCTGATACGTCACCCCGCCAGCATCGCCCCTTGATTTCCGCTGGCACACCTCCGGGTGCTGCGCTGTAAGGGCATCAAGCTGCTTTTGCAAGGCAGGATTCAGCGTAAACACGCTATTCGTTCCGTCCTCACTGGCGTAGATCATGGTCTCCAGCTTAAACATTGTCATCGGGCTCGACAAAATCTTCCTTCCTCCATTCTTTGTCCTCCTCAATGTCCTGCATCAGGAGCAGCATATTGGTGTAGCACTCCATCTCGGCACGGACGAAGTAGAACATCTGGTCATACCAGTCTGCCAGCGTTTCGTCCTTCAGCTTCCGGCAGAAGTCATACACCAGCTTGTTCTGATTGGGGTCAACCGTCAGCCCGGCAATCTCGTACAGCCGCTTGCGGGTCAGTTCCAGATCGGCGCAGCCATAGGTGTAGAGCAGCTTCTTTTCTTCAAACGTCAGTTTCATAGGCTTGTTCCTCCGTATAAAAAAGGGCCTGCCCTGTGCAGACCCGATGTAACAAAAAAGACCACCGTGCGTTGTGCAGGGCGGTCTTGAACTCAGGATTGGAGAAAATCCCGGAGTTCCTCAGCGAAAAAGGAGATTTTTGCGATAGCAGCTATCGCTATGTAAGGCAAGACGAAAACCACAAATGCGATAATCAGCATTTTCAGGACTTCGCCGCCGTCTGCCAGCTTCATGATCCAGCTTGCCAGAGCCACGAAGAAGAACAGCCCCGCCAGCAGATTCGTCAGGATCGTGGAGAAGGTCGTGAGGAAGATGCCCACCCACTGCGCCAGAATCAGCAGCAGAAGCAGCGGAAAAAGAGCAAGTTTCAGCATCGGTTTCGGCACAGTCATCGTGGGCACCTCCTTATACAAAAATCAGCTCGGTCTTGATGATCTCCTCGGCACGGTTGCGGATGCTGTTCATCCGGCGCACCCACTCCAGTTGATCGGCAGCTTTCAGGGCTTCGGTCACGCCCTCGGCTTCCTGCATCTGCTGGACGGTCAATGCAAGCTGCTCCTCGGTCTGCTTGTCCAGCTTGGCAAGATAGCCGCTCAGCTCACCGGACAGGAGCAGTTGATTGTACCGGACAGGGTGCTGCGCCTTCAGGTACGTCTTATGTAAGCGGCCCCACCGCCCGGTGGGGTCCTGCTCTGCCGGGGCTGCTGCGGTCAGGTTCGGCAGATAGTGGTCATTGACAAGAGTGTAGTCCAGACCGGTAGTGTTGTCATGGATGAATTTTTTCAGTTCGTTCATGCGGATTCTCCTTTCATTTCTTCAGGCGTTTCAAAAGACGGTTCAAATTGAATGGGGACTGTATCAGCAGGCTCCTGTTGAGCCAGCTTTTTATTTTGGGCATACTTGCGGCATCGTTCACGGCCTTTCTGCAAGAGGGCTTCATACTCTGCTGCCGCCCGTGAATCAGTTTTAGCCGCTTCACGCAGAGCAGCACGTTTCTTTTTGCGGTTTTCCCCGGCAGTTTTCTGATATTTCTTACGCTTGGCAAGTTGCTGTTCTGTAAGATTTTTCTTGTCGCCGCGACTAATCTCAATTTGACTAGGGAACGTATCACCGATAAAATTGAAGTAGATGTCGATTTGCTGCTGACGGTAGATCGTCCGTCCGCCGGATGCGGAATGAATCACCACTTTTTCTACCAGTTCGTACAGCATTTCATCTGTCAGCGTGTCACAGTCCTTGTATTTCCGAATCAGTTTGATAAAGCGTTTCAGATCAACCTTCGTTGTTTCAGCGTTGTCCAGTTCTTTCTTCAACTCGGCAATGCGAGCTTCGCAGACAGTTTGTTCCTCATCATATTGCGCTATCAAACGCTGATACTGTCGTTCGGGGATTTTTCCTAAGACGCTGTTTTCATATAGGCTCCGAATCAAAGCGTCCAACTCGTCCATTCTTTTTTGAACTGAATGCAGTTCTTTTTTACTCTCGGAAGATACCTGTGTGTTTTGGTTTTCCCATGCAGCTTGAAGCTGCTCGGCAAATTCATCCTCATTTTCAATAATTTCTTTTGTCATCGCTTTGATTGCATTGAGAATAGCGGCTTCAATGGTTGAGGTCTTGATAAAATGGGATGTGCAGGAAACGTACATATTACGGTATTTGCTGCACTGCCATGAAGAATCCGAATCATACACCACATCAAAATCCCGGTGTTTGGATTCGGGGCTGGAAAAGCTCATTCGGGAGCCACAGTCAGCGCAGAATACCATCCCGGCTAAACGGTGCGAGTATGTTCCGTTCGGAAGTTTTTTCGGATTCCTCTTGCGCAGCCTCTGTGCTTTATCCCATGTTTCTTGGTCGATGATAGCCTCATGAGTGTTTTTGAATATGATCCTTTCTTCCGGGGTTGCAGCACGGCGCTTTTTCAACTTGAAGTTCTCACGGATACTTTTACATAGCACTGTATGGCCGAGGTATTCCTGCCGGTCAAGAATATAGGTCAAGGTGGTCGTATTCCACCGATAGGGGTCGTGGTACGAATGGTGCCGAGCAGATTCAGGATGATACCGTTCTTCATATGCAGACGGAATCAGCACTTTTTCGTCCGAAAGCGTCTGGCCGATTTGTGCAAGACTGGCACCGCTGGCTGCCATATCGAAGATCCTGCGGACAACGGAAGCTGCTTCCTCATCTACATGAAGGGTTTGCTTATCGCCGGGAACCCGCTTATAACCGTAGGGAATACTGCCGCTACACCGTTTGCCATCCTGCATCCGTGATTTGAAAACGGCACGGATTTTATTGCTGGTATCCTTGGCGTACCACTCGTTCATGATGTTCAGGAACGGAGTAAAGTCATTGTCCGTGGGATTGGCACTGTCAACATTATTGTTGATAGCGATGAACCGAACACCCTTTGATGGAAACTGAATTTCCGTGTAAAATCCAACTTCCAGATAGTTTCTTCCAAAGCGGCTCATGTCCTTTACAATGACAGTTGCAATATGCCCGGCTTCAATTTCGGCAATCATGGACTGGAAGCCGGGACGATTGAAAGCTGACGTTAGATAACGATACTTTTGAAAACACTGGAAAATCAAGGTTTTTCGAGCGACGGACAAGCAGGGTATTGTACTAAAAACTGAATACGACGCAGAAGCGGCGTTTCTTACTCTCTACATGGGAGAACAGGAACGCCGCTTTTTTCATGCCCTTTGTTACGCAGTAGGGGCAGAAAAAGCCTTGCTACAAGCGGTTTTCCGGGTGTGTATCTGGCGCGGCAAGGGATTTATACCTTATCCCCCGAAACCGCGCTTCTACTGCGTAACAAATCCAAAGCAAAGGAGCTATGAACTATGGCAGTTTTCAGAGTGGAACGAAACAAGGGCTATACCGTAATGAGCAACCACCACCTACGCAACAAGGAGCTTTCCCTAAAGGCAAAGGGGCTGTTGTCGCAAATGCTGTCACTCCCCGAAGATTGGGACTACACCTTGAAAGGCTTATCCCTTATCAACCGGGAGAAGATAGACGCTATCCGCGAAGCCATTAAGGAACTTGAACGCGCCGGGTATATCGTCCGTTCAAGGGAGCGCGACGAGAAAGGACGCTTGCGGGGCGCGGACTATGTGATATTCGAGCAGCCGCAGCCGCCTACGCCGGATTTACCTACATTGGAAAATCCAACATTGGATAATCCAATGCAGGAAAAACCAACATTGGAAAAACCTACGTTGGAAAATCCAACGCAATTAAATAAAGATATACAAAGAACTGACTTACCAAAAAAAGAAAAATCAAATACAGATTTATCAAGTACCCATTCCATTCCTATCCTTTCCCCTAACCCCTCTCCTTGCAGAGAAGCGGCTGCGCCGCCGGAACGGAAAGGAACGGAAGCGGCAGCACAGAGCGCAGTTGATATATACCGGGAAATCATCAAGGACAATATCGACTACCACATTCTCAAACAGGACATGAAGTTTGACAGTGACAGGCTGGACGAGATTGTAGACCTCATGCTTGAAACCGTATGCACCGCCAGAAAGCGGGTACGGATTGCGGGGGACGACTACCCGGCAGAGCTTGTGAAGTCAAAGTTTATGAAACTAGACGGCGAGCATATCCGCTTTGTGCTTGACTGTATGCGGGAGAACACAACCAAAATCCGCAACATCAAGCAATATCTGAAAGCCGCCCTTTTCAACGCCCCGTCCACAATCGGCAACTACTACACTTCCCTTGTCGCCCATGACATGGCAAGCGGCGCACTGTCACCGAAAAAGCCGCAGTACGGCGACCCGGACTATTATTCATGCAATGAGGGCGAAAGCCTGTAACCACCCACAACCACAAAAGGAGGATTTTATTATGGCACAGAAAATGACAGGAGCATTGGTATTTGACGAGCGCACCGACCGTTACGACATCCGCTTTGACTTAAACAGCTACTACGGGGGCTTGCATTGCGGCGAGTGCTTTGACGTATTCGTGCGGGGCAAGTGGAAGCCGACCCGGATTGAGTACGGCGACAACTGGTATCTTGTGGGTATCAGAGCCGAGGACTTGAACGGGCTGCGGGTGCGTATCTGACCGCCGCCCCATAAAGAAACGCGAAAGGAGGACGCGACAAATTGCAGGACGAAGTAAACGAAAAGACCATAGCCCTTTACATCAAGACCGGGAAGCTGACCGCGCAGACGCTCCAAAAGGCAATGAAAGCCATACTGTCAAAGGGCAAAAAGCAGCTTGCAAAACCGCCACAGGGCAAGCAGAGCTTAAAGCAGCTTATGAAGCAGAACGCGGGCGTTTCCAACATTGAGATTACCGAGGGCAATATCAAAGCCTTTGAGAGTACGGCGAAAAAGTACGGTATCGACTTTGCGCTGAAAAAGGACGCGACGGAAAGCCCGCCCCGCTATCTGGTTTTCTTCAAGGGGCGGGACGCGGACGTACTGACCGCAGCCTTTAAGGAATTTTCCGCAAAAAAGCTGACACAGGAGAAAAAGCCCTCAATCCGAAAGCTGCTCTCTACCCTCAAAGAAGCTGCACAGGGCAGAAACGCGGAACGGGCAAAGGTCAAGAACAAGGACAGGGAGGTATCGCTATGAAGCCGGAAATCAAGAAGCTGCTTATCCTAAATCTCCCGTATCTGCTCTTTGTCTGGCTCTTTGATAAAGTGGGCGCGGCTGTCCGGCTCTCCCCCGGCGCGGACGCAAGCGCAAAGCTGCTACATCTTGGGGACGGTTTTACCGCCGCCTTTTCCAGTATCGCGCCGAGCTTCCACCCGGCAGACTTAGCTTTAGGCATTGCGGGGGCGGTCATTGTCCGGCTGATTATCTACACCAAAGGCAAGAACGCGAAGAAATACCGCCGCGGGACAGAATACGGTTCGGCGCGTTGGGGCGGGGCTGACGACATAAAGCCGTACACCGACCCGGTATTTGAGAACAATATCCCCTTAACGCAGACGGAACGGCTCACCATGAACAGCCGCCCGAAGCAGCCGAAATACGCAAGAAACAAAAATATCCTTGTAATCGGCGGTTCCGGCAGCGGCAAGACCCGGTTCTTTGTGAAACCGTCGCTCATGCAATGTACGTCAAAGGATTTTCCAACGTCGTATATCGTCACTGACCCGAAAGGAACACTGATTTTGGAAACCGGGAAAATGTTACAGCGGTACAAATACCGTATCAAAGTGCTAAATACGATTAACTTCAAAAAATCCATGAAATACAATCCCTTTGCCTATCTGCGGAGCGAAAAGGACATTTTGAAGTTAGTCAATACCATTATCGCCAACACCAAAGGCGACGGGGAAAAATCCGGCGAGGATTTCTGGGTGAAAGCGGAAAAGCTCTACTACACCGCGCTAATCGGCTACATCTGGTATGAAGCCCCGGAGGACGAGAAGAACTTCACGACGCTGCTTGAGATGATAAATGCGTCGGAAGCCCGCGAGGACGACGAGGATTTCCAGAACCCGGTTGACCTCATGCTTTACAACGAGCTAATTTTGTCCGGCAGGCTCCACACCGTCATTGCCGATCTGAACGAGCAGGCGGCAGACAGGCTGGACTTGATTATCCGGCAGATGATGAAAGCCGAGGGCGTGACCGAAGCCATGAAAGCGGAAAATCAGATGTTATGGGTGCAGTCAATGAACTCCATCCGCTGCCGGGCAGAGGAAATCATCAAGACGGAACTAATCTACTGTTGAGAGAGGTAAAGCTATTGTCCTGCCCCTCAATGTAGGAAACATCTGTTTCTATGATACGAATGGAAATGTTGTGGAATATCTTCGCCAACAACTTTGACCAACTTCAATTTACCGAACTGAACACAACAACTGAATACCGAAAAACTGACCGTTGACTGGTCGCACTATGCGAAAAGTTGACGGTCTTTTTTTATCCCCAAAATCAAAAAAGGAGGTCAATTACAATGACAAAACCGAAAACCCTCGACCAGCTCCAAGCCGAAAAGGAGCAAGCCGAGACGCAGCTTGCACAGGAACAGCACAAGCTGGAGCGTCTTGAGAATAGAAAGAAGTATCTGGAGAAAGGCGAACGCACCAAGCGCACCCACCGCCTTTGCA
>ERZ809747.293-NODE-293-length-19297-cov-9.44174_pt1 | contig 19297 bp, 20 predicted proteins | sample MGYA00520277_ERZ809747 | MGnify/ENA primary metagenome ERZ809747 (study PRJEB31588, sample SAMN03401218) | human gut metagenome | study: EMG produced TPA metagenomics assembly of the PRJNA231909 data set (A prospective, longitudinal analysis of the...
TTACGGAAGTATCATTATCGGAGTACCAGATGAAGGAACTATTCAGTTTTCAAGGAACGGCTGTTCGGATGTTTCACTCTGCGGCTTGTGCCGTCTGGTGAATTGCCCTTACACTTACGAGCCATCGAGAAGGGGCAAATTGTTACCTGAAAAAGAAAATAGTTCAAAAGTTCTTCAAAAACATAGTCATTCGCTCGATTCGCTTATGAATCGTAATCCTTTTGGATTCCAAGGCACTTGCAATCTCGGACTCGGTGTACCCGGCATAGACATAGAGCGTAAGGATTTTGAGATCAAGTTCCGATAAGCTTTCAAGAGCAGCCAGCAACCGCTCATTCTCGATTTCGCCGATCCATCCAAAGCGGCTCTTGGTTTCGTGGTAGGTATCTGTTACCGTGATCGCAGCCTCATATTGCTTAAGATCTGCTGCTTTCCTTGCGTCAACGTCATCTTCGCCATCACAGACTGCCACCGTGCTGGCATCATAGGCGCGTTCACTGTTCAGGACGCCCAAATCAAACTCATACATCGCCTGAATTGCCTCTTCGCTCATTCCGGCTTCGCGGTACTGCACACGGAGTTGCTCCCACTTTGCGTTCAGCTTGCGACGTTCATTACCATTATTGAAACTCATGTGTAACCTCCAAATTTTCGATAAAGCGTAAAAAGTCGAAAATTTGGAAGGCTACGGATATTTCGCCGCTTGGGGCATCCATGAAAAACGGACAAACATAAAGCCTGCTCCTTTTTACGGGAGCAGGCTACCTGAAGGCTAAAAAAATAGCCGGACAACCAACTAACAGAGCGGTTCTAAAGCAGAATCACTCTATCAGCTGTTGCCCGGCTATTTGGTGCGCGTTTCATACATTGCCTTGCGGCAATGGCCCGTTGCTCGGTGACGAACAGTCCATATTCAGGGTGCAATGCACCCGATTTTTGAAATTGTGGTTTGTCTAAAAAAGTCAGCGTCTGCGGTAGGCTAAGTCAACTGTTGCTATGTTACCGCACTTGAGGCACTTTATGCTGATAGAGCCTGAACAGCTCTCGTTTTTTTGGTAGAGCTTGTGTCCGCAAACCGGACAAAACCTCCAGCCAATGCTGAATTGTGCCTGCTGTATATTGTTCAGCGGTTTACTCTTAAAAGAGCGATTATTTGACCAAGTCATATTATTCTCCAAATCGAATGACGTCTAATGGGTGGCAGTGGATGGGTTTGCCGTTGATGATCTGCATCTGCTGTAATCTGATCCTAATCGCAGACCACGATACTCCCATCCGTGCAGCCATCTCCAAAATTTTTTCATAGTTCGGGTCCGATGCGGATTTGTACAGGATTCCGTTTGGCAGGCACAGCGCTGCACGTTTTATTTCGGCGTTGACCAGAAATGTTGGCATCAGCAGCTCCGCTGCAAGGGTGTTCGCCTGCCATTCTTCCCATGAGGGCTGTCCGTTTCGTTCCCGATAGGCAATGTGCCCACGGCACTTGACTGCTTTTCCGTAGTCGTTCGGAAACTGGTCAGCCAGAATATGGTGTGCCGCTTCATGCGCTATCGTGAAATTCCGGCATCCGGTGCAGCTGTCTGCCGCAAGGGCGGAATCGATTACGACGTCCTTCGGCATGAACACCTCTACAAGCTTTGTTCCGTCCCCCAAGGTTACGGTAAAACCGCATTTCTGGAAAACAGTCAGTCCTAGGACACTGCCATCGCTGCATAACGGCAGCATTTTCACATTCAGCCCAAGAACAGAACTTGCGAGCCGTTCCGGGTCAATGGGTTCTGGGGCATCCTTGCTAATTCCGAAAAAGTTATAGTACTGCTCGATATACCTGCCCGCTATGTGCGAAAGGTCTGTGCGGGATAAGTATTTTGCCATTACGAAGCACAGCTTTCCGGCACGGAACAGTAGGCTTCCACGAACCACTTGCCCTGTTCAAGCCAAAGATTCCGCTTCTGACCGCAAATCAGGCAGGTGAAGCAGTGACCTTTTCCGCCTAGGCGTGATGTCCCGTGTTTGACTGCCAAGACACGATCAATTCCATAAGTGTGAGCCTTGTCATAGTTTATGGCAAGAGGGCGGATCTTGCCATCAGGAGTAAAACGAACGTCCACTTCGACGTATCTTTTCTCACGGCGAAGGGTGTAATCACCACACATCAGAACCCCTCCTTTTACAGGTTTGTCAGAACACAGTGTGCATTACTTGCGAATCATATCGATCGTATATCTCACGAGCCAGCTTTGAAAACTTCATATATTGCTCATAGTGCGGCTCCACGATCACAAGATCCTGGCACTTCTGCTTTGCCTGCCAGATTGCCTCTCCCGTGGAAACGCCAAACGCCTTTGCTGCATAGTTCTTCGCAAGTACGATACCATGCCGTTCCTCCACAGAACCACACACTGCCACCGGCTTGTTCTTCAGTTCCGGGTTCAGCATACACTCAACAGAGGCATAGAAATTGTTCATATCACAGTGAAGAATCACTCTCTGCATCCCGTATTCCTCCTCTCCGTTTGTGAAAACATGAACAACTTTTCACGAACGCATTGACACACAGCATTTCTTGTGATACTATAATTACACGAATTGTATTTCATGCTTTCATCGTCATTATAGCAAGCACGGTTTTTCATGTCAATAGATTTTTAAGAAAAAGCGTTCGTGTTTGTCATCAAAAAAGAAAGAGGTATTCCTATGGTCTTCAAAGAAAGGTTGAAAGAAAAAAGAACAGAAGCCAATTTAACTCAGGTAGAACTTGCAGAGAAGGCCGGTGTAACCGCCCGCACAATTCAGAATTATGAACTTGGCAGCCGCAAGCCATCCAATATGGTTACGATGCAGAAGATTGCGGATGCGCTGAATACTACTACTGAGTACCTGCTGGGCAGCAGCGGCACCTATGTCGTAGAAGCTCACGAAAAAGGCGGCGCAAAAGCAGCGAAAGATATTGAAGAGCTGGTCAGTGAAGTGACCGGTATGTTCGCTGGCGGCGAATTAAGCGAAGATGCCATCGAAGGAGCTTATAAAGCTCTGACCGATGCCTACTGGATTGCCAAAGAGAACAATAAAAAATACGCCCCGAAAACGAGGCGTAAAAAATCCGATCAGTGATATTTATCGTACACACTTTTCGCTATACTGTAAACTGGAGGTGGTATGATGAATGCGGAACAGCTTTCACGGGTCGGTGAGAAACTGGTAAAACGTTGCGGTTCCAGAGACCCTTTTGAAATTGCAAGGCAGCTTGGTATCAATGTCATGCTTTGCGAAAATTTTGGTTCCCTGAAGGGAATGTACCGGGTGATTAAGCGAAATCGCTTTATTTTCCTGAATAACAGTCTGGATGAAAATATGCTGCGCATTGTGTGCGCACATGAATTAGGGCATGACCAGCTTCACCGGAATATGGCGAAAACCACCCCGATTCATGAGTTCATGCTCTACGATATGAAATCCAAACCAGAATATGAAGCCAACATCGTAGCAGCAGAAATCCTGATGGACAGCGATGAAGTCCTTCGCTACATCTATGAGTATGGATACACAGCTGAGCAGATCGCCAGTGCGATGTCCACCGACATCAATCTGGTTGCGCTGAAGGTGGCGCACCTGGCCACACTTGGATATAATCTGCACGCGCTGGAACATAAAAGCAACTTTTTGAAATAATGTACCTTCGAGGAGCCTGGACTGGCTCCTCTCTTTTTTGTTGCAAATTGTGCAGATGACGTCTGCACAATTATCAGCCTAACATCTGCATATGATAGAGATTCACTTTTTCCTCGAACGGCAGTCCCGGATCAATGCCGACTTCTTCCCACATCACACCGAACGGTGCGCCGCCATCTGTGTATCCAGCGATAAAGGCAACACGATCATCGCAGTCCTCATACAGTTCTGCCAGACGTTCCCTCTCTTTCGCTTCCCGCTCCATTCTCCGCTGCCGAAGCCGCTGCTCTTCAGCCTGTTTTATCTGGTCGAGCTGTTCCTGTGTATAATTGACCCCCAGCTCCTGCAAATCTTTAGCGGCAGTCACAGCATCCACATGAAAGCGTTCCCGGTAATGCTTGTTCATCTTTTTCGGTGAACCGGTATAGGTGAGCAGCCACTGCTTGCCTTTTCGGAGGCGTGCTTCCTTTCGCTCAGCCTTCGTCAATTTCTTTTTCTTTGCCATTTGCGGAATCTCCCGGATTTTTTCCTGATGACTTTAAGTTGCGCTTTTTCGGTGCTGTCAGCTCATAGCTCAAAGAAAGCAGATCTTTGATAGCATCATCCAGTTCCGGCTTGCCAAGCTGAATACTGAGCCATTTTTCCTTGTTCATGTGATAGGCCAGAAAATAGCCTTTCTGCCCGCGAAGAGAGCCAATCAGTAGCAGATCGCTTTTCACATTAAGGACATCAACGATGCCTGCCTCCGGCAGTCCCAACTTATCAGCTGATACTTCCAGAACTACACCATACCATTTATTATTGTCGTTGTGCCGCAACACAGCATTCCAGTCATGCCTGGGATATTCCGGCTCTGTGCCGTACTGCTGGTGTATCCATGTAAATAATTCTTGTCGCGTCATTCCACATTGCAAGTGAAGTCAATCTATGTTGTACTTCCCACTGCATCCTCCATTTCCACAGAATTCGCAGCCATAAAAGCACGGTACGACGAGCAACAGGCAAAACATAATGCACATGAGTATATGTACCCTGTGCGAAAAATCATCTGTAAGGGCTGCGGAAAAACGTTTTATACAATTGTCAAATCGAAAAAATATTGTGACTACTACACGTGCGGAAAACTTGGCAACTGGAAACGCCAGCGACAGAAGCGGCTTGCACAGCGCACCGGCCTTGTTTGCAGGTGTTGTGGCAAAACATTTACGCCTAAACGCAAAGATGCTGTCTATTGTAGTAATGCCTGCCGTCAGAAATCCTACCGCCAGAGCGTTACGGATAAATCATGCGATCAAAAAAGACACATGGTAGAGCCGTAACGAAATTTCAAAACGATTCTGCTTAGCAGCAAACGGACATTCTGTCCATTTACCACAACCGTAACGATAGCACCACGACTGCCGATGTTATCATTTTGGAGACATCGTATCTTGAAGCTGCCAAGCCTGAGCTTGAAAAATACGATGTTTTGACAAAGCAAATCAAGGCTGCTATCAAAACGCGGAAAGAGTTACAGGCCGAGAAAAAGGCAACGCCAATTCTTAATGTTTTGAAGCATCGTGAGCTGACCAGCCGCATCGAGGATTTGACGGAACAGCTCGAAGATTTGCGCTCGGAGCGGGCAATAATCCTCATGTATCTTGACTGTGAAGAAAGTAGGGATACCGCCGAAGTCAAGAAAAGGTGTACTGCCGCAGAGACGATGCTTGAAAAGCTCGAAGTCAGCGAGGCAAAGTATTCTTATGCGCTGGATGATGCAAAAAACGCTTTTGCCGACTTACAGGAACAGGCAAAAGATTTGGACGCAGGAGAGTTATATGAAGCAAGGCTGGCTATTCGCAACGAGAAAGAATAGAACGCTGTTCAGCAACTGCAAAAGGCGTATGGAGAACAGTTTACTCCTGCTACAATGCTTCATGGCAGGCGTGATGTTGAAAAAGTTCTCAATGAAAGAGCCGAACCGCCGCAGTCTGTTCAGGAAGAAAAACGCAATCGTCAAGCAATGGCTGAAGATCCGCCGAGGCAAATACCCAAACGCAATGAAATAGAGTTATGAACCACAAACAGGCCGAGTATACGTTGATTTCGTTCTCGGCCGGCTTTCTTTTATATTTGATGTTTACAAGTGCAAACATCGCAAACAGACAAAAGATTTTGAATCCCCCAAGACTATAGCATAGCGAAAAGAACATACAAAAAATTGAAGCATATTAATAACAATTCTTACAACATTGATAAAACAATTTGATGCGGAAAAGTTAAAGTTTTCTGAAATTTGTATTTGCTGCAACACAGCAAGTTATTAAAACGCACAAAACCCCCGCTCCACAAAAAACGAGACGGTATTCAAGTGCTTGAGTGCCGACTACATTAATAATAAGTCCAAGATTTGATTGCAACAGCTTCGGTAAAACAATGTCAACAAGCGGGCCTACGACAACGTATGACAAAGGAACAAAACACCTTGCAATCATGGAACGCGATGCAAACACACGCCCCTGAAGAATCCGTGGTGTTTCCTGCATCCACAATGTGCCGGCAACCGTATTCAAAATTGGCGTAACAAATGAAAAGGAAAATCTTCCGATTGCAACAATGCAAGTAATATGTGTGAACCCCATAAGTTGCAAAGCTATGCCAGCAACCAAGCCACCAATAACGATCGTTTTATAAGTAAAATGTATTTTCTTTGAAAATGTAACAACCAAACTTCCGCATAAAATCCCGAATCCACCACAAGCCTTAATAATGCCTAGGTCAAATGTATTCCCAAGTGTCAAGCCGAAAGGCTCTATTAATGAGGTTGCGAGATTAAACGTAAAGTTTAAAATAGTAAAGTAAATCAAAAGTACACGTAAACTTCCTTGAGAAAAAATAAATTTGAATCCAAGCAAAATTTCTCTTTTTGTATTTCGTTTCTTCTGATTTTCGTTGTCCATTGAAAACTTGCTTGAATCTATCGTAACAAGAATTACTAAAGAAACAAGATAGCTTATTAAATCAATTATTATAATCCCATTTAGTCCAATTAATGGATAGAGCATTCCGGCAACAATCGGGGAAGCAATACTATCCAATGAATCAATAATCTGACTCATGCCGTTAGCAGTTTTTACTTCATCAGGAGAAACCAAAGTTGTAATTGATGCTTGATATGCATTATTATCAAAGAAATTTGCACAAGAATCAAGAAAGGTAAAAACACAAAGAACAAAATAATTGAATTCATAATAACTGACGCAAATATAGATAAACACACTTATCAAAGCGGCAATGGAGTCGGCGCAAATAATGATAGCCTTACGATTGTATTTGTCACATAAATAACCACTGAAAGGTGCTAAAAATATCGCTGGTAATATAGAGAAAAGGAGAATCAAAACCATTGGGGTCGCTTTTCCTGTGACCGTGTAAACCCAGACACTTACCCCAAATGACGTTAATCCTGTCCCCAAAATGGAAATCAATCTTGCAAACCAAACTTTCCTATAAGACGAATTGATATTCATAACTATTATGCCCTTCCGCCATCAAATGGGATGTGCTTCATCACAATCTCAAATATAAAATCACAAATGCATTTAATACATTCGGAATCAATTGAACCAGTTTCATTACGAAAGGAATGATCAATGCTAAAGACTTCCTTATGAATTATATCACTTTCAGTAGAACTAATTGAATCGAAAAAAAACAGATGTTGTTTAAAGTCGATTGCGCAATCTCGACTTCCTATAAGCAAAAGTAATGGCAAAGAGATGCTTTTGCATCCACTTAAGAAATCAATTTCAGACAGCTCATGGTAATAATTTGTATCATGCCCTGCAAATAGTCCATGTTCAACATATGTACTATACTGAGGATTTTGCTTCACGATATCATTAATGGAGTGCTTTCCATCAAGAACAATTTCAATAAAGGAATCAAATGTCCGCGCATTATACATTATTTTGTCTTTTGGTATTCCCCTTAATATATCTTGCCGAATTTTATTTTTGACAAAGTAATCCTTCGGGCCAAAAATCATTGTATCAAAAATAATTGCAGCCAATACGCTCTCTCTATTTCGATTAACTAAAGACGGAACCATTAGAGCACCAATGCTGTATCCAAAAAGAATCAGTTTTTTCCCAGAGGCAACAACATGATGCATGGCAGCGTCGTATAAGTCAATTATGTCGTTGAAACCATATTTACCACATTTATATCCGTCACTATCACCGTTCCCAAATAGTTCGACCCTTACCGTAGGAATCCCAAAATTGCTCAAGCTATACATTAAATCTCGATACGTGTTTTTACTCAATAATGGAGTATCAATTGTTGAGCAATCAATGCCTTGCAATAAAAAAAGGACAAAATCATTATCGTTAGGTTTTGTAATCAGAAGTTCTATAAACAAATTTTTGTATATAAATGAATCATATTCAATGTCAAAAAGACTTGAAGATTCACGAGGATATTCGTATAAGATGCAATTATGTGAGATGTACTTTTCGTTTCTAACCACAGTAATATCCAGCGAATCCCCCGCATGGTACTTTTTTATTATTGCTTCCAATTGATACATCGATTCTATCGGTTCGTTTTGGATAGAATAAATTGTATCTTCTTGCTTGAAGAAAGAGGCATTCAAATAAACCTCCTTTACTTTTACATTTTGTTTTTCAGCTTTGAATGTGCATCCCAAAAAGCCGCGTCTGTGATGGTTAATTGTCTTCATGTATGACTATTACACCTTCATTAATAAAATAGCGAAAAATCTCTACACTAAAATCCTGAATGTCAAAATCCGATTTTTTGAAATAATGATTTTTCTCAAAAAATTCAGACATTTCATCCGAAAGCGTATAAAACGAGTTTTTCGATGCATCAACGAGATAGTTAAACACTCTGTCAGATATTTCGCCGGTACCCAGAATGAATTTACCATGAAAAATATTACAAGATGGATTCATTGAATAAAGTGCATCTTCTACAATGTCACATGGTTCATTATCGTTTCTCCGCAATGGCAGAAACAAAAGATGATTCCTGGATAACAACTCATAGTCAAAGTATCTTTTCAGATTTTTATCTCTGTATACATAGTCAGTTATATCATGGGCCTGTAATGGAGTTATTCCATTGGAAACACTATAATTATCATATAGGCACAATTCTCCGTTTCGATGAATTATCTTTACTCCAAACAAATTTGCATCTTGATATACAGGAATGTTTTTAAGCAACACAAAAGTACCCATTGCAATATGTTGGATTGAGTCACTATATTTTTGCAATAATTCTATGGTTTCAATTGCATCCGCATAAGTTTCGCCAGGAAACCCAAAAAAGAACATTGGCATAGTTTTGATTTTAAGCTCTCTGCAATAATCAAAAATCTGTGATATGCGTTCTTTGTTTGTCCCTTTTTGCATTTTGCCTAGGATTTTGTCACTGCCCGATTCGAGGCCAAAAAACATCAAAGAGCAACCGCCCTTTTTAATTTCACTCAAATATGAATAATTGAGAAAAGAATCAAAACGGAATTCGGAGTACCAATGAAACGACAATCCGCTTTCATATATTCTCTTTGCGATAATTTTTCCAATCCAAGCTGTCATGGCTTCATCGACAAAATAAAAATTTTCTACACCATAAATTTTATAAAGCCTGTACAAATCATCAAAAACATAATTACCTAAATCGATATCATTTTGTGCGTATCTTTTTACACATATATCTTTGTAAGATTGATATCCACAAAAGCTGCACTTTCCCCAATAACAGCCAATTGACATGGCGTATGGTAATATATTATGAGGAACGAGATATCTTTGCAATGAATAATCAGAAAAGTCCGGCAGAGCCCTTTTGATTTGTGGAAGGGGAAGATTGTTATGGATGAATGAATGCCCATTACTACGCATACACCCAGGAATATAATCTAGGGTGTCGTATTCTATTATATTATTCCATGGATACTCACCGGCATAAATTATCAATGCATCAGAATATTCAGCAAAGATATTTAATGCGCTTATTTTATTTGCATATGCTGGAAACAGCGAACCGCCAAAAATTATTTTCACACGAGAAAAGGCTTTCTTTATTAATGCTGCCAAAGTAATTGCAGGGATAATTTGACCAGAATAATTTACAGATATTCCAACATATTGTGTATCGTCTTGAATAATTAAAGGCAATATACTATGATAAAATTCAATCAGCGGGTTCTGCTCGCGATAGTTAATATATGACTTTATAGCATCGGAACAATCTTCACCTTTCTGAAATAATATTACAGCAGAAGAAATCGATGTAGGATAAAATCTTGATCCAAACAACTTCAGTGAACGTTCGATGATGGATGAATAAATTTCATATTTTGAATATTTGTAATAGGTTTCTTCCTTTTTTAAAGCAGAAATCGCTTCATCTATATGCGAACATAAGTACTCTCCATTTAGTAAGCACTCGAGAAGCAATTGTCTATAGCTATCAGTCAATTCTTCGCCAGAAAAGAACAAACGATTTTCATCATATTGAATGCTGCGCCTCAATTGTTTGGTATTTACTGCATAGTAAAAAAACTCCAAATTAAGATCATAACACTTAACGTTTATTATTCCATGTTCCTTCAAATACCCTTTAATTGAAGAAATGCCCAATGGCGGCATACAGTAATCCGCCATTGGGAGTGAAACCAATGAAGCCTTCATACTTTAATCACCATCTTTGCTCCATAATATGCATACAATAATTGTTATTATTAATGTGGCCTGATGTATTGTATGCTAATGATGTGCATCCTCCTCTGCATATGTTGGCATATACACATTTTGAACAATATCCGCCAAGACTTTCCGAATTAAAGTTCCTATTATAATTAAAGCTTTTTTTATCTGTCCAGATATCCTTTAAAGAACGTTCTCGTATATTCCCCTCAATAAAACGTTCGTTTTGAAGCGACAAGCATCCTTTTACGTCACCATTTGATTCTATTGCAACCGCTTTACATCCGGCCATGCATCCTAAATATACTCTTTCACCATTTGTACTTGAGTTGTTTCTCATAATCAATTCATCCTGAGAGCAATAACCGATAGAGTCAGCAATTGTAAGTTGTATTTGGTTTCGTTGTTTGGCCTCAAGAATAAACTTTTTGACATCAAGAAGTTGATTCGGCTCAATTACAAACTCCATATGCTCACTTAGCTTGCCCATTGGTATACCGAGTTGCAGCTGCCAGAACGACACCCCTTTTGTTGATATTGTTTTTTCGATTTCTGGCAGAAGCGGAAGATTTCCTTTCATAATTGTTGTAATTATGTTGACTTGCACGCCTTCTTTTTTCAATGATGCTATGGCTTTTAGTACATTTTTAAATGCCATTTGACTTCCCCTTAACTCGTTATGGTATGTTTCTGGCCCATCCAAGCTTAAAGCCACTAAAGCTATTCCACATTTTTTAATTTTATGCGCCATTTCATCATCAATAATCATCCCATTCGATATCATTGAAACATAAAAATTGCGGTCGCTTGCATATTTTGCCACCTCTTCCCAATTTTCATATAGTAGAGGCTCACCTCCGACAAGACCTATTCGTTTTCCTCCCAAGCCTTTTAAATCATCAATTGCGGAATAAAATTCTGTAAGACTTAGTGGTTCACCTTTCCTGCTCTTTTTATATGCATTCAAACTCGAGCCGCAGTGTTTGCAATTTAGATTGCATTTAAAGCACAATTCAATTAATGCACTTTCTGGAACATATTTAAATTTATCTACAATTGGTTCGTACATTTTTCCCTCCTGTATGAACGACTTTCATTATATAAAAACAGAGGCATCTTACAACAGCAAGATGCCTCCTTTCTTGTATATTACTAGTCACCTATACAACTAATTCTCGTCCGCCTTGTTCGCCTCATTCGCTTCTTGATCACCAGCACCATAAACCATTATGTCTATTTTTTCGTATTTGGGGCCCTTAAAAGAACCTTTTTTCAAATCGGTTTCAACTTCGCGGTAAATTTCATCAAGACTCTTTTTATTGTTTTCCATAGCAAGCCCTCCTTCTGATCTCTCCTGCATCGTAACAGACTCTTTTTGTGTGTAAATAAAGTCAACATATTCTCTCGCTGACCATTCACCCTCTATATCATATCATGCTATCAACAATCTGTCCATTGGCATTTAATACACTTGTCATTTGACGACCTTGTGCATATTGTTACAAGGTTTTGCGGGAGCCGTGATTGATATTTGCATTGAGCAGCAGTTGCATACAAGGTCTCTATGTTCGCGCATCGAATTTTTCAAATTTCCAATTGTTATCGACTCAGGGACTGTTAATTTTAGTTATATGTTGTATTATGTAACCTTTGCAAATCAAATTATCTGTACCTTTTCATTAGTATTGAAATCTCCCTTAGTAAAATTTGCAAGATTGTTGTCAGTCTATCTATAGCAGTCCGATCAAATAAAGTTACAACTTGACAAAAGGTGTAAGATTGAGTCAAAGAGGCGATTCAAATGTTGCACAATGAAGCAAGAAAACTTCTGATTCAGGCATTGGAAAAAACACACAATGCAAGAGAAGTCGCTGAAAACTTCTCTGTCAATCGAGGCACGGTACAACTCTCCTTTCAGGGCAGTTTCGCTTCTTCGCAAAAATAACAGGCGCGTTGTTGACACGGGTAACGGTTGTGCCGACCCAACCAATCAAAACATTGAATCTTTTACGAAGCGAACGGACGGTCTACGCTGTTAGTAATTCCTGAATGGAAACCAAGCAAGCAGTTTTGCCACTTTCAGCTCCAGTTAGTACTTCAATATTACTATGTTTTGGAAATCGGCACAACCATATAACCGTCTGTGATGAAACTATTTTTGTTTCATCGATGACATTGTACCAGCAAGCAGGGCATTCGTATATACAAATGCCATTTTTGCGTTGCAAAATGCTTGTTGGGATAGTCCCAGACCCTTTGTGCACCGCATCCGCTGGATGCAGGCTGCGCATTTGTGCCAAATGCTTCTATAACAAAAAAGAACACCGAGGACTCCCCCAAAAATGGGAAGAATCCTCGGTGTTCTCTGCTTATCGGGTCTGCGCTTTTTCCTTGGTGGCCTTTTCTTCTATGAAAAAAATCTCTACATTCTTCTGTGCTTTCATCAGTTCCTGCATCTCATCACGCGCCTTGCGGTAGGCTGGATAAGCAGCTTTCTTTTGAGAAAGCAGTGTGGAGTATTCTGTGTTCAGTTCTTTTACCTTTGGCAGCTTTTTCAATCCAGCTTCGTCAAAAGTGGCTTTTGGCCGCCCGGTGCAGTGTGATCTGCTCCCGGTGTTCTTCCAGAAACTTTTTGCTGTACCCGGCCTTACGGTAGGCATCATACACAGGTCTTGTTTTGGCGTAGTTGATGATGTGCGCCCACAGGACGGCAATCTCCGCCATGCGCTGCTCTGCGGCCTTGATGGAATCGCCCAACTCATGGTATTGTGCAGTTGCCGCATTTACTCTCTCCTGCATTTCTTCGATGCTGCCGATTTTATTTTCCTGCAAAAAAATCAGGGTCTTGGACATCTCTTTCAAATTGTAGCGTTTCGCCCACCGTGCATAGCCTTCGCTTTTGCCCTCGGAGAGCTTTGCCTGAATGTCCACCAACAGGTGGAACGGCTGCTCTTTCGGTGGCTGCTTCTGATGCGGGCGGTGTTCGGCTTCTCCGGCAATGACCGCCTTGATCTTATCTTCGCTGTATCCTGCGCCCAGTGTCCGAAAACGGATAAAGCGTTTCTGCCGTGCGCCTTTGACCGAAGTATGCTTTCCTCGTTTGATTTCATAGCCATGCTGTTCCAGCTTTTCCTCGTCATCGTCGGTGATATAGCAGCTATCAGTTCGGGGATAAGTGGTAAGTTTCTTCTCATACAGGTTCTGCACATAGTCCAGCGTCTGTTGTGCGCTGTACCCCAGCAGGCGGTTGGCATCCCGCTGAAGGGTGGTCAGGTCGTACAGCGGCGGCGGATTCTCAGACTTTTCCTTGCGGGTGATGCGCTGGATCGTTGCCACCATCTCCCTTCGACAGGCTTCCAGCAGGTTTTCTGCAACGGATTTTTCAGGAATGCGACGGCTGGATGCCGTGCAGCCGCTGGTCAGTTCCAGATCCACCGTGTAGAATTTCTCCGGCACAAAGGCAGCGATGGCGGCTTCCCGCACCACCGTCATGGCAAGCACCGGAGTCATAACACGTCCCACCGCCAGCGGCTGACCGTACAGGCACGAAAAAAGCCGGGACGCATTGATGCCAACCATCCAGTCGGCGCGTTCCCGGCAGAGTGCTGCGTTGTACAGCGCATCGTATTCAGTTGACGGTTTGAGGTGGGCAAAGCCCTCCCGGATGGCGTTTTCCTCCATGCTGGACAGCCACAGGCGGGAGAAGGGCTTTTTGCAGCCCGCTTGCTGGTAGACAAGGCGGAAGATCAGTTCTCCCTCACGCCCAGCGTCCGTTGCGCAGACAATACTATCCACATCCGGTCGGTGCATCAGCTTTTGCAGGATGCCAAACTGCTTTTTGGTGGACGCAGACACCAGATACTGCCACTTTTGCGGCAGGATAGGCAGGTCTGCGATGCTCCACTTGACGTATTTGGCATCGTAGACATTGGGCGGTGCCAGCTCCACCAGATGACCAACACACCAGCTGACAAGATAGCCGTTCCCTTCAAGGTAGCCGTCCTGTCGGTTGGTGGCACCGAGGACTTTGGCGTAGGACATGGCTACGGACGGTTTTTCGCTGACTACAAGTTGATAAGACAATAAGCATTCCTCCTAAAACTCAAAATCTATGTAGCCACAACAAATGCCAGTTGACTTTTGGAAAGTTTAAGCATATACTATGTACAGTGATCGTGCTGTGGATACTTGTGAGGCCCACAGCCTAGAAGGAGGTTCCTAGCAATAGGAGCCTCCTTTCTTTATAGAACGCTTTGTGAGGACGGAAAAATGCCGAAGCCGTTTTTGACGTATGAGCAGCAGCTTATCAAGCTGCGCGATGAAAAACACATTGTAATTACAGATGAAACCGAAACTCTTTGCAAACTGCAACAGGTCGGCTATTATTCGCTTGTCAGTGGGTACAAGCATCTTTTTCGTATTCCTGCGCAAAAGATTTACAAGAATGGAACGGCTTTTGAAGAACTTGTGTCCTTGTATGAGTTTGACGAAGCTCTGCGAGAACTATTTCTTCATTATCTTCTGCACATTGAGCGACATATCCGTTCTTTGCTTTCCTATTATTTTACGGAGAAGTACGGAGAAGCCCAAAGCGCATATCTTCTGAAAACGAACTATAACTATGTGCGGAAACACCAACAAGGCATTGACCGATTGGTGTATGAACTGCAAAAGCTGACTCTGACAACGCAGCACTCCTACATAGCCTATCAACGAAATACCTATCACAATGTTCCGCTTTGGGTTTTGGTGAATGCTCTGACGTTTGGCACGCTCTCCAAGATGTATTTTTTCTTTCCATTCGACTTGCAGAGCAAGGTAAGCAAAAATTTCGCTCATGTAAATGAAAAACAGTTGGGTCAGTTTCTTACAGTTATGACCAAGTTCAGAAATGTTTGTGCGCATAATGAACGGCTTTTTTCGTATCGCTCCAAGGATGCGATTCCTGATATGGAACTTCATTCTAAACTCGGCATTTCCAAAGAATGCAGTCTGTATCAATGTGGTAAAAGTGACTTGTTCGCTGTTGTGATTGCTTTCCGATACCTTTTGCCAAAGCAGGAATTTCTGGAATTCAAGCGTGCATTGACGATACAAATCGACAGTTTTCTGAAATCCACCACGCATATTTCAGAAGAAGAACTGCTCCGTGCAATGGGCTTCCCTGCAAATTGGAAGAAAATCAGCCTTTATCGAATTTAATTATGTACGGCGGCAAACGCCGCCTTGAAATCAGATGGGTTCGGTGTCCTGCTCGTCCGGGGCTTCGTCCTCGTCCGGCACATCCGTCGGAATCTCGAAATTGCCGTTGTCCTCGGTGTAGTCCGCATCAGGGTCAGCAGCTTCTTTTTCTGCCTGTTTCTTGTGCTTCTGCTGGATGAAGAAATAAAAGCCGCCGCCCGCCACTAGCGCAATCAGAGCCACGACACCGAGAAACGCCGCAGCATACTTTGTGACTTTATTTTCTTTCGGCTGTTCTGCATCGGATGCAGCAGCTTCTTCTGCGGCTTTCTTGGCTTCTTCCTCGGCTTTCAGCTTGTCCAGTTCCGCCTGCTTCGCCGCTTCTTTTTCGGCGTTGTAGGCTTCTGCTGCTTCTTCCTCCATCAAGGCCAGCAAATCCGCTTCGTCCACAAGGTTCATAAAGTGGACGGTCTGCTGCCCCTTGGCATTGCGGTCAATGACCAAGTAGAATGTCGCACCCGACTTGCTCACCATCGTAATGAACTGCTGGCCGCTGCCATCGGAGTAGTTGGTGTGATAATCGTCCACCAGTGTCAGATTGCCCTCCGGGGTCAGTGCGCCCGTTTCCTCATCCGTAATGGTGACAGCATCTTCTTCCTCTACGATTTCCGGCAGGACAGGTTCTTCCACCGGGGTGGTATCGCCCTCATAGGCGAAAGCAGGAGCAGCCATGCCAGCGCACAGCGCCGCCGATACCAGCAGTGCGCCGAATTTCTTAATCTTCATCATTGACATCTTCCTCCTTGTCAAAAGTTGCACCCACAGCGGCCAGCGCAGCCGGGTTCGGGGTGGTGTTGGCCGACTGCCGCAACAGGGCGGCAAGCTGTTCCGGGCTGACCTTTGCACTGCGCACCATTTCGTTCACCTCGGCGGCCTCGGCTTCCTGAATCCGCCGCTCCAGAATCTCAATGCGGTTGTTCAGCTTGATGCGCCGCTCTTTCTCTTTTTCGAGCATCGCCCGCAGTTTTTCCAGTTTTTCGCTCATAATAGAACCCTCCAATCATTTTGAAAGCCGTCCGAATCCGGCAAGATACTGTTGCCAGTAGGACGAGTGGATGTCAGCATATTTGATGGGGTCTCCGGCACTGACCATCATGCCATTACCGAGATAGATTCCGCAATGGCTCATCCCCGGCGTATCATACGTTCCTTTGAAGAAAACCAAGTCTCCGGGCTTCGCTTCGGCCTCGCTGATGTGCTGGCTCTTATTCCACAGGCCATTGGCGGTGGTGCGCCCTACATCGTAGCCGTTCTGGTTGTAGACCCAGCAGACATAACCGCTGCAATCGAACCCGGTTTCCGGGGTGGAGCCGCCCCAGACGTAGGGCGTGCCCACATACTTTTGGGCTTCCTTGTAGATGGCGGCGAACTCTTCATCCGTCAGGGCTTCTGCCGGAACCTGATAGTCGATGCCCGGTGTGCCGGAGCCATCGGAGCCACCAGGCGGTAAGCCTCCATTAAAAAGATAAGGTCTGCCGCCCAAGGTGTCCTGAAAGATCTCATACCGTTTCCACTGGTCGTTATTCAGTTCCTCCCGGATAACTACTTCCAGCCCTTTGTTCACCAATTTGGTGTGGAAGATCTTGTACTCGTAGGGCACCTGTGTGGGAACCGGGATTCCTGCCGGGCCGATGACCCAAACGGTCTTGTACCGTATCTGCACCTCCACCCATGTGGTCAGCTTGTACTGCTTTTTGAAGGTCTCCTTCAATTTGCCCTGCACCTCCGACCGGGTATAATCGTCATACAGAGTCGTGAGAAAAGAGGTCAACTGCCACGGGTCATGCTCGATGGGGTCAAGGTGATACTGGTACTCGTTGTAGCCGGGGTGGTCGGTGGGAGTGCGCTTGATCTTTTTATCCAGCTCCTTTTCCAGCTTCTTGTAGTCCTGTTCTGCACCCCGGATGTCCCTGTCCTCGGCAGAGTACATGGTCTGCCCGGATACCTGTGTACCGCCCGAAAAGAGGATGCCGCAGGAGGAAAAACCAGACATGACCATGAGGATGAGCAAAAGAAAAACGCCCACGATCACCAGAACGTGTGCGTTGCTCTTGGCGGCATTCGCCAGCCCTTTCACGGCAGTGCTGACGGCAGTTTTGCCCTTTTCTACCGCCTGTTCCATGCTGGACCGGGCGGCAGATGCACCGTTGGATGCCGCTTTGCCGCCTGCGGTCTGCGCCGCCGTGCCCGACCGTGCGGCGGCATAGTAGTTTTTGTGGATTTCTTGCCGCTGTTTCCAGCGGGAAAGCCAGTTGGAGCCGCCTTCACCGGTGCCGAATGCGCCTGCATCTTGTGCCGAAGTCGGCTTCTGTGCAGAAGATCTTGCGGTTTTGGCACCCTTCTTGCCCTGCATCTTGGCTTTCTTTTTCAGCTTCCGGGCATAGATGCTCTTGGAAATATCCCGGACATTTCCTGCTGCCTTTTCGCCCTCGCTTAAAGCCTGCGTGCCCACATTATCGTCCTCGTACTGGTCAACCTCCCGATGCACCGCAGACCGGGCAGCATGGGCAGCGTACATCTCCCGCTTCTGCGCCTTACTCAACCGGCTCAGTTCGTCCGGGGTCAGTTCCGCCTTGCCGAACCGCAGGTGCTGGGCTTTTTCTGCTGCCTTTTCCGCATCGGTTTTCAGCTTTTTCTTTTTGGGCACCGTCTGCTCTACCTTGGCTTTTTTCGGGGGAGAACGGGTCTTTTTTGCGGACGTTTCCTCTTTGATGTTCAGCTTCGGTTCACTCATTTCTGTGCGCCCTCCGAGACTTCACCCAACTTGGTGGTCATAATGCGGTAGAGTTCCAGATCGGTGGGGAAACGGTCCACAAACGGCAGAATGACATTGCCGAAAAACAGCAGCCCTTCGCCCTCGCCGGAGTGGGTGACGTAGGAAAGCTGATGGGGCGAGATGTTGAGCTGCTTTGCGAGGATCTGCCGGTCTCCTGCCGCCTGATTCAGCATGATGATCATGTCACTGTTCTCGAAAATATTCTCGACTTCACGGGAAGAAAGAAGGTCTTTCACGTTCTGGGTCAGCCCTGTGGGAATACCGCCCCACTTGCGGAAACGCTTCCAGATCTCGACGGAATAAGCGGCAGTCTGCTCCTCTTTTAAGAGGAGGTGCATCTCGTCCATATAATACCGTGTGGACTTTCCGCTGCTGCGGTTTGCCGTGACACGCCCCCAGACCTGATCCTGCACAATGAGCATACCGAGTTTCTTCATCTGTTTGCCCAGTTCCTTGATGTCGTAGCAGACGATGCGGTTGTTGACGTTCACATTGGTGCGGTGGTTGAACAGGTTCAGGGAGCCTTTCACATAGATTTCCAGTGCGGTGGCAACGTGGTGGGCTTCCTTCTCGTCCTGCTGGAGCAGAGCGTTGTACAAATCCTCAAGGATGGGCATATTCTCCGGGCAAGGGTCTGCAAAATATTTGCGGTAAATCAGATGCACACAGCGGTCAATGACGGTTTTCTCCACCGGCAGCAGCCCTTCTTTGCCGCCCACCACCAGTTCACACAAAGAAAGAATAAAGTCAGCTTTCAGGGAAAGCGGATTATCTTCCTCCGAATAGTTGGCGTTAATGTCCATGGGGTTGATGAACTGGGTGCTGTTGGGGCTGATTTTGATGACCTGACCCTTCAAACGATTCACCAGCGGCGAGTATTCGCCTTCCG
>ERZ809747.326-NODE-326-length-17387-cov-4.78035_pt1 | contig 17387 bp, 9 predicted proteins | sample MGYA00520277_ERZ809747 | MGnify/ENA primary metagenome ERZ809747 (study PRJEB31588, sample SAMN03401218) | human gut metagenome | study: EMG produced TPA metagenomics assembly of the PRJNA231909 data set (A prospective, longitudinal analysis of the...
GAAATTGTTAATAATAAAACCATTTTCAATTTGGAATATTTAAATGGTAAAAGTGGTGAATATTATTTGATTGCATTTGGCCGGCAGTATGAAGAAAATTATGATTCTAAACTAAAATCATTTGGTTTTTCTGAAAAAAAGGATTTTGTTTATAGACATATTAAGCCTATTGTGTTAACAAAATGGGATTGTGGAAAAGGCGAATATCATGATGAGTATGGTAATTTTATTTCTAGATCTACTGGAGTTATAGAAAAAGTAATCTTTAGAGGGCTAAATAATAGAATTGAATTGGATCAGCATATAAATGGTTTATCGGGCGTATCAATAGATATGTGTGCAAATGCGAGTTTGCATATACGAGAGTGGACGCATTTTATTGGAATTAACAATTTTTGTTTTCAGGGTTATAATGGCAGTTCAAGGGTTTACATAGCTAATTCATGTCGATTTGATCAGGTTACTTTTCGAATAATTAATGCAACTCCGGAATCACATATAATTATTAATTCTGGATCAACATTTGAAAAAAATACAACATTACATGCAAATTCGGGAAAAGGAATTGTAATTGGTAAAGATTGTATGTTATCTACTGATATTCAGTTGCAGGCAGGAGATGGCCATTCTATTTTTGATTTGCATACATCAAAAAATATTAATACAAGTTATGACAGGACTAATAGCGTAAGAAATAATATATTTTTGGAGGATCATGTTTGGATAGGAGCACGTGCATTTGTATTACATGGAACCAGTGTAAGAAGTGGTAGTGTTATTGCAGCAAATAGTACGGTAAAAGGAGTTTTTCCAAATAATTGTATTATTGCTGGAAATCCAGCCAGATTGGTAAAAAAGGATACTGCATGGGCTAGAAATGGAATTACTGAGAATATAGAAGATTGTGGCATAATATCACATAGAATATTTACAAACGACGTAAAGCCTAAGCTGAATGGGAAAAAAGTTCTTGTAATTGGTGGAACAAGATTTATGGGAATCAGATTAGTGCAGGAATTATTTCTAAATGGAAATCGTGTAACCGTGGCAAATAGAGGTAAGACGGCAGATCGGTTTGGCAACAGAATTGAAAGATTAAAATTAGATTTAGACGATCCGGAATCTGTTAAACAAGCATTGAATGGGAAAAAGTTTGATGTGGTTTTTGATAATTTAGCATATTGTTCGAATTATGTGAAAGAAATTCTGGATAATGTCATATGTGAAAAATATATTATGCTTTCCAGTGTAAGATGCTATGTAGATAAAGAAAACTTCCCAGATCTTACAGAAAACAAATTTGATCCTAAAACATTAGAATTACAATGGGAGTATCCAAAAGATGGAAACTATTCACATGGTAAGAGAAATGCAGAGGCTGCTGTACAACAATATTTTTCGCAACAAAACTCTATATGTGTGAGAATTCCATATGTAACAAAAACAGAAAGACTTTATTTTTTCTGCGAGCATATTATCAATAGTATACCTATGAAAATAAAAGACACAAATAAATTCTTTTCATTTGTAAGAGAACAGGAGGTTGGAGAATTTCTTCCATGGTTAGCAACTCAGAATTTTGAGGGTTCAATTAATTTTGCTAGTACAGGTGTAATTTCTTATAAGGATATTATTGAATATATTGAGAAAAAAATAGGAACTAAAGCCATACTCGATGAGGACCATGGAGAGGATGTGCCATTTGATTGGGAGAGTTATGAACTTAACATTACGCAGGCACAGAATTTGGGTTATATAGCTTCAGATGTAAACAGTTGGTTTTGGAAATTGATGGACGAATATATTGAAAGAGCTAAGAGAGAGTTTAAGCAAAATCAGGTAGAAATTACGGAGTGTAATCATAATTTGAAACGGCTTGATTGGATTGACAGAAAAGCTTGCACTGGGTGTGGAGCTTGCTTTAATGCCTGTCCGGTTAATGCAATTGTAATGACAGAAAATGAATATGGTTTTCTAGAACCACATATTGATGAACAGAAGTGTATTAGTTGTGGATTATGTAAAAAAAGATGTCCTGTAGCAAATCAATCACAAAATATCAAAGAAAATGTAAATTGTTATGCACTCATGGCAAATGATGATATTAGAGAAAGAAGTTCATCGGGTGGAGCATTTACACTTTTAGCGCAAGAAGTAATTGATAAAGGTGGTGTGGTCTTTGGCGTTGCATGGAATAAAGAACATGTGGCAGAACATGTTATGATTGATCAAGTCGAGGACATCGCACTACTTAGAGGTAGCAAATATGTTCAAAGTAATACGAAGTATACTTACAAAGAAGTAAAATCTCAATTATCCAAGGATAAATATGTTTTGTTTGTTGGCACACCTTGTCAAATTGATGGATTGTTATCATTTTTAGGTGAGGATTTTGAAAAATTACTAACAGTCGATTTGTTATGTAGAGGAAATGCTTCAAATGCATTATTTAATCGGTTTATAAATGAAGATTATAAAGGTTTAGATATTAGTAATATTAATTTTAAGGAGAAGAAACCATTGGGATGGGGGGCAACAACTGCCTATACATTTTCTGGTGGAAATATAGAAAAAACAAATATTCATAATAGTGTATGGATGAATGCATTTTTGGCGGATTTTATGGATAGAGACTCATGTTATCAGTGTAAATTTGCAAATTCCAATCGAGTGGGTGATATATCGATAGGCGATTTTTGGGGAATCGAAAAGCATAATCGTGAGCTTAATGATCGAAAAGGAACTAGTATTGTAATAACAAGCAGTATTAAAGGTGACACATTAATAAAATCAATTGCAGAAAAGTGTAAACGGATAGAATCCGTTCCGATTGAAAAAGCAAAACCATATAATTCTGCGTTATTTAGGCATGTAGTGCCTACTGAGAAAAGACAGAAATTTTATAAAAACCTAGAAAAAATGCCATTTATCCCTGCTGTTGATAGAACAATCTATGGTGAGAAGTATAGTGTTGGAATAGTAGGGTGGTGGTACAATTTAAACTATGGAGGAACTATTACATATTACGCTTTGAATCAAGCAATACGAAAACTGGGATATTCTGTGTTGATGATAAGAAAATCTCAGGCAGGACCATGGATGCCGCAAGATAATACTATTCCAATGAAATTTGCAAAAAAACATTATAATATAAGCCGATTATACACAACTAGAGATATGCATTGGGTTAATTATTCTTGTCATGCTTTTGTTTCAGGTTCGGATCAATTATGGAATCCATACTTAGAAGAATATGCAGGACCTGAATATTTTCTTTCATTTGTTAACGAGCATAATTTGAAATTATCATATGCATCTTCTTTTGGAAATATAGATACAATTTCAGACGAATTTGTGAATAAATACAAAAAATATTTAGACAGATTCGATGGAATATCCGTAAGAGAAGATTATGCTGTAGAACTAACAAAAAAATATATGGGAAATGATGCTGTGCATCTATGTGATCCAATATTTTTATGTTCGAGGGACGAGTATATAAAATTAGCAGATGATTCAAAATTTAAGAATGACTCTGAATTTGTTTTAAATTTCTTACTTGATCCGGATACTGATAAAATCAAGGCATATCATTATGTAATGGATAAGTTGCAAATCGCAAATTATGAAAATTTTACAGATTTACAAAATGTATCTGAGAAGGTAAAAGCTTTTGGAACAGAAAAGGTAAATGCAGAGACAGAAATAGAAGACTTGATTTCTGCATATAAAACAGCAAAATTTGTTGTTACGGATTCCTTTCATGGAACATGTTTGGCAATTATTTTTAATAAACCATTTATATCGATTGCAAATTTCAAACGTGGGGAAAAGAGATTTATTTCATTGCTAAATTGGATTGGATTAACTGACAGATTGGTTATGAATATGGAAGAAATATATAATAAAGAGTCGTTGATTCAGGATGTTAATTTTGATAAGGCGAATGAGATAATATTGGAATCTAGAAAGATAGGACTTGAATGGCTGAAATTACATTTGGAAAAAATGGTATAAATGATGCGGAAAATTGTATGCAAATATTGAGGTTTAATATAAGCATGTAGGAAGAAGGGGGGATAATATGTTTGAAAAATTAAATAAAAAACTTGAAAAAATTCCGACAGGATGGCTTAATTTCCTAACCATTATCTCGTCTGCAGTAACCATTATCACACCGATTGTTGGATTGTTCACAATAAAGAAAATGTATCCGGATAAACACAATATATTTATTATCTATTTTGTAACTATATGTGTATTGGTGTTTATGTTGCTTATTATGTCTCGATATATGTTAAAGTACAGAAAGATATTAGTTGAGGTTAAATCTACAACATCCGAGAAATTTTTTGACACGAATAGGCAATTCAGAAATAACTATTTTGATATTGATAAAATAGAAAAAGAGGGAAAGTTATCGGTGGAGTATTTGACCGCAAAAGTAGAGGGAATGCTGAAAGATTCACTTGATGATATTTGTGAAATATATAAAGCATTTTCAGGTCAGAAAGTAAGTGCATGTATTAAGTATATTGATAGTGTGGGGTCGGTAGAATTGGATGATGCAACCCTAAGAACATTTGTGAGATCTACGAATGCAGATGTAAAAAGATGTGAGCGGGATAATAATCTGACGAGATCGATTTATATAAAAGATAATTCGGATTTTTATGAGATACTTAATCCTAACAATAAGCAATTCTATTTTTATCAGCAAAATCTGATTGAGTATGCAAAGAATTGTGAAAAAATGGGGAGTGAATATAAGAATTCGACACATGAATGGGAGCTGTATTATAAGGGAACGATTGTTGTACCAATCAGTATTGCCAACAAGCGTGTGGCTTTTAGTGGAAAAGAGCATTGTTACAATGTTTTAGGATTTCTGTGTATTGATTCATTGTCAACGGAGGCCTTTTTGAAAAGTGAAGAAACTTACAATGTGAATATTGCACAGGCGGTTGCAGCGCAGATGTATATCATGTTAAATCAATATCAACAGTATTTAAAAAAATTAACAGATGGATGTGAATAGTATGAGAGAGAGAATAGTTGCATTGTTTTCCAAAGTTTTTTTCGGAGAGCAATATCTGAATGGATATGCTGCAGAAATGCCTCAGGAGGAAAAGGAATATAGATTAACGGGACTTTTTCCTAATGAAGTAGCAAAAACAAAGGTAATAAATGTTTTACAAAAAGAGTCTACGTTAAAGATGGATAATATTAAAAGGTAGTTAGTTGATATAACACAGTTACATAATTGACATTTTATTGAGATCTCAAAAAGGAGAATAAAAATGTATGACTATTTAATTATAGGTTCCGGATTATTTGGCTCTGTATTTGCCAGACAGGCAGCCGATGCCGGAAAGAAAGTGATTGTAATAGACAAGCGCCCAAACATTGCCGGAAATGTTTACACAGAAAAAGTAGAGGGTATCAATTTCCACAAATACGGTGCCCATATTTTCCATACAAACAACACAGAGGTATGGAATTATGTAAACCGTTTTGCGACATTTAACCGCTTTACAAATTCACCGGTTGCAAACTACAAAGGGGAATTGTATTCCATGCCTTTCAATATGTACACCTTCAACAAGATGTGGGGCGTTGTCACACCGGAGGAAGCGGCTGCCAAAATTGAGGAGCAGAAGAAGGAGATCACCGAAGAACCGCAGAACCTGGAAGAACAGGCAATTTCTCTTGTTGGTCGTGACATCTATGAAAAACTGGTAAAGGGTTATACCGAAAAACAGTGGGGACGTGACTGCAAAGAGCTTCCGGCATTCATTATCAAGCGTCTTCCTGTCAGGCTTACGTTTGATAATAATTATTTCAATGCATTGTATCAGGGAATTCCGATCGGTGGTTACACAAAACTGGTAGAGAATTTGCTGGAAGGCATTGAAGTCCGGTTAAACGAGGACTATCTGAAAGATAAGGCAAAATGGAATGCGATGGCGAAAAAAGTTGTTTATACCGGAGCCATCGATGCCTATTTTGACTATACGTTGGGAAATCTGGAATACCGTTCGGTACGTTTTGAAAATGAGATTCTTGATGTGCCGAACTTTCAGGGGAATGCGGCGGTAAATTATACAGATCGTGAGACTCCGTGGACAAGGATCATTGAACACAAATGGTTTGAGTTCGGAAAAGATGAAAATGGAAACGACTTGCCAAAGACCATTATCAGTAAGGAATATTCTTCGGAGTGGAAGCCGGGGGATGAGCCATATTACCCGGTTAATGATAAGAAGAACGGGGAACTTTACCAAAAGTATAAAGCGCTGGCAGAGAAAGAGGAAAATATCATTTTTGGAGGCCGCTTAGGGGAATACAAATATTATGATATGGATGCGGTGATTGCAAGTGCTCTGGAATGTGCCAGAAATCAACTCTATTGATCAAAAATGCAGAAATCTGCAAAAATAATTAATAGAAACATCGGGAAAGTTTAAAGTTACTGTTCGCAGGCTAACTAGAAAACAGTAACAGGTTAAGAGGCAGTGATCATGAAAAACGAAGTGAAAATTGCATTGAATATCTGCACATTCCAGCGTGAAGAATTTATTCACAGAAATCTGTCACTTTTGCAGGCATCGGATTTTTTCAATCCGGACAACCCGCAGTATTACGGAAGGCTTCATATTTTTGTGGTGGACAATGGCAGCAGTTTGCAATTGCCGGAGAGTCCGTATGTGCATTGTATTTATAACAGGAATACAGGAGGTTCCGGTGGATTTCAGAGAGGAATTGAGGAGATCCGTAAACGAAATGAGGGATTTACCCATGTCATTTTTATGGATGATGATGTTGCCTTTGACATCAGCAGCTTTTACCTGCTGTTTGATTTTTTATCCGGGGTCGGGGAGGCGGACAGGAACCGCCCGGTAGCGGGACGCATGTTTTGCATGGATGATCCATATATCCAGTACACGGCGGCAGAGAAGTGGAACCGGGGAATAGTTTCGCATGTGGAGTTCATGCGCGATGTCCGGGAGATGGAATACACACAGGGCAGAGTGATCTACGACGCGGATGCGGATTACGGTGGCTGGTGGTTTTGCTGTTTTCCATATGTATTTGTACAGGAAAATGATGTGCTTCCGTTTTTCATCCACTGTGATGATGTGGAATATGGTCTGCGATGCGGAAAAAAGCCAATCATTATTGAAGGAGTGCAGGTGTGGCATGAAACATACGACAAGCGGATGACACCTCTCATGCAGTATTATGACATGCGAAACCCGCTGTTTGTGAATCAGCTCTATGGGTTTTTGCCGGAGCCTTTGCAGCTTTTGCAGCAGTGGAAGGATAAGATGACGGCATTTCATGTAAAAGGAGACTGGCTTTCGGAGTATTATGTGATCCTTGCAATGAATGATTTCCTAAAAGGCATGGAGTGGTTGAAGCGGATTGATGCGGGGAAGTATCACAAAAAACTGCAGAAGGCAAAAAGCTGCAGGGTAAAGAATGCGATATGCTGGCGGCTTGTGGAGCACCGGGCGAAAAAGAAATTCATGGTACACAAAAACAACGGCTCCGGTTAATCGGAGCCGTTGTGTGAAATGCTGTATTATTTACAGATCGCCGTATCTGCGTTTATATTCAGCAAGTTTGGCATCCTGGTCAGCAAGTTTGGCATCCTGGTCAGCAAGTTTGGCATTCTGGTCAGCAAGTCGGGCATCCCGGTCAGCAATCTCGGAATCCTTTTTGGAACAGGCTCTTTTCAGTGCATCGCGTTCATGGATAACCTCGAATAATTCATCAGTTGGAAGTTTCAGTACAGGTTCTGTCATATTATACACCTCCTGACATAAATTTCTGTTACGGTAAGAAATGCGGAGCATGGACTTTTGCAAAAGCATTAAAATAAGTTTTTTGTCAGTTTCCGTTAAAAATCCCTCTGCAATTTCCTGATCTAAGATAAGTATAGTTTCCTGCAGAAAAGAAGTCAATTCTTCTTTGGATTTCTGTACTTTTTTCTCAAGATCATGTCGTTTATCAGGGGATTTTGCCGACTGCATCTTGCGGTCAGAAGGGATGTGACGGCGGAACCGGATTGGAAGAAACGGGATGAGCATACACAAATGTTTCTCTTTGATTTCTTCGAGGGTATAGGACTGCACCTTTACGGTTGGAATGCGGTATTCGTGAGTACTGCCATCCTGAAACCGGATCAGACAGCTCAGGTAATCCGGGATCTTTTTCGTTCCCTGCAGGAAAAGAACGGCAGAGTTTGGAAATTCGAGCAGAAGTTGTGGATTTTTGGTGTCGGACCGGTAATTCAGGGACGCATGAACATCATACTCAAACATACGGATTGTGATAAGCCCATTGTATGTAATTTCACATTCAAAGTGGTAAATATCTGATTCGTTTACACAGAATGTGAGGTCAGCCTTAATGGTCGAAATTTCTTTTGTATCCGAGCGTTCTACAGAATACTCTGTGGAAAGTGGAACAACAGAGGAATCTTCGGGATATTTTTTCCCATAGATTTCATAGATGAGCGGAAACAGGAGTTTGGGAGAACTGTAAGTTGCTTTTTTTATAATTAAATCCCAAAGTTGCGTTTCCGTGGAAATTTCTTCAGGCAGCCCGTTGTTACGAATAATTTCTTCAATCTCTTTCGAGTGAAGATGGTAAGTATGGCGTGTATTGGCCATGTAATATCCTCCTATACTGTTGTGTGTATAATATTTGGAAAAATAAAAAGATTGTTGTTTTTATAATACTGAAAAAAGAAAAACAGAATAACAAATAGGTATATGTATCATAACATACGAGTAACGTAGATACAATAATTTGTTTTATAAAATTATAGAAGCAGGTAAGTTACAACATCATTTGAAAAGGTTTTTAAGATATGAGAAGTGAAGTATACAGTTTTCTGGTAAACAGGCATCCGGGAATTTCATACCGGTATCATAAGATACATGATGATGCAACCGGTATGCGCAGAATGTTTTCCTGGGCATATTTGTTGTGGATAAATTTCGCATATTATGTATTGTTCTGTAGATTTCTCGGAAGAATTCCAGAGATGGAAATATATGAAAAACGCAAATTGATGATAAAAACCAGTGAATCCGAAGGACACCAGAAAGATGCAGGGATTCTTTCTGTAGAGGATTTTGTCAGAAAAATCAAAGATTACGATGTGATCTCATTTGATATTTTTGATACATTGATTTTTCGCCCGTTTTCTTCTCCGACAGATGTGTTTTATCTGATTGGAGAAAAATTTGATTTCCTCGATTTTAAGAATTTACGTGTGTGGGCAGAATGGGATGCCCGGATGAAATGCAGACAAAAAAACGGACATACGGAAGTGTCGTTACAGGATATATGGGAAAATCTGGAGGAAGATACCGGCCTGAATGCAGAAGAAGGAATGCGGCTGGAGTGTGAGACCGAGGAAAAACTCTGTTATGCAAATCCGTATATGCTGCAGGTATGGAAACGTCTGCAAGAACTGGAAAAGCGCATGATCATTGTTTCGGACATGTATCTTCCACGCTCCTGTATTGAGAGAATACTGCAGAAAGCCGGATATACGGGAGCGGAGCGTATTTACATCTCCAATGAGTATGGAGAGAATAAAGCCGGTGGAGATCTGTTCCACCGTGTGATCCGCGATTTTTCCGGTGCGCGTATTGTACATATCGGTGACAATCCACACAGTGATCAGAAAATGGCAAAGGCGAGCGGGCTGGATATTCTGCCCTATCAGAATGTAAATAAAAATGTGTTACTGTACCGTCCGATGGATATGTCATCGATGATCGGCGGGGCATACCGGGGGCTGGTATCCAATCATTTGTACAATGGATCAGAAAAATTCAGTATAGATTACGAATATGGATATGTGTATGGTGGATTGTTTGTTGTGGGGTATTGCCATTTTATTCATGAATATTATGAGCAGCATTATCTCGATCAGTTACTGTTTCTGGCGCGGGATGGAGATATTCTCCGCAGAGTTTACCAGAAATTATATCCCGATGACCGGACGGTATATGTCTACTGGTCACGGAAAGCGGCCACAAAACTGATGGCAGATGAGGATAAGCACGATTTTTTCCGGAGATTCATTTATCACAAGGTCAATCAAAAGGTTACGATAGGGGAGGCTCTGCGTTCCATGGAATTGGAACAATTGCTTCCGGAACTTTCAGACTGGCAGGAAATATGGGATGTATGGGAACGAAAATCGGGTGCCGGCAGAAAGCAGAAATTTATTGATTTGCGGGCAGAGGATGAGCTGACAGACAAAAATGCATATCTGCTCCGACGGTTTATTGAGGCAAAATGGGAGCGGGTGATGACACATTATGAGGAACAGCAGGTCGCAGCAGAAAAGTATTACCGGGAGATTCTGTATGGATGTAAAAACGTAGCAGCGGTTGATATTGGCTGGGCGGGAAGCGGTGCGCTCGCGCTTTCCCATCTGGTGGAAAAGGTATGGGGGATGGATTGCCGGATCACAGGGATTGTTGCGGGGACAAATACCATTCATAATGCCCAGCCTGATGCGTCCGATCCATTCCTGCAGGATGGCAGGCTGGTGGCCTATCTGTATTCCGGACAGATGAACCGTGATCTGTTGAAAAAGCATGATCCAAATAAGGATTATAATGTGTTCTGGGAACTGTTGCTTTCTTCCCTGACACCTTCGTTTCAGGGATTTCATGATGGAAGATATCAGACAGAAAAGGAAAGCATTTATCTGGAAACGGTGGATATTACACTGGAATTTGGCAAATATGATTTTAATCCAGAGGGAATCGGGGAAATCCAACGGGGAATTTTGGATTTTGCAGAGCAGTATCTAGAGCATTTTGGAGCATTTCCCTATATGTTTCGGATTAGTGGAAGGGATGCATATGCACCAATGCTTGTGGCTGCAAGTTATGACGAACGCTATCTTAAGATGATAGAAAAAAGATTTCAATTGGAAATTGCGGTGAACTGATGAAGTTTACCGCTTTTTTTATTTTCTTGCAACAAAAATACACCTCCGATACACTGTATAGATAGGAGGGCCTTCCATGGATGAACGTTTATTAGTAAAAAGGGCAAAGCGCGGGGATACCGCAGCGTTTGCCGAATTGTATGGGACAATTTATAAGAGGCTGTATCAGTTTGCGCTGTATACGCTTGGAAATACACAGGATGCGGAGGATGTGGTCAGTGCCGCTGTGATGGAAGCATTTGAAAATATCGGGAAATTGCGGAAGGAAGATGCTTTTTCCGCCTGGATGTATCGTATCGTGGCAAATATGTGCAAACAGAAAATGCGGGAATACTATCAACGGGGAGAAGAACTGACGGAAGAAAACGGTGGCTGGGACGGCTATGTATGGGGTGATACCCGTGAGGAATATATAGAAGTCCGGCGTGCATTTCTTACGATGGATGAGGAGGACCGCATGATTGTGGGAATGCATGTCTTCGGTGGATATAAGACGCGGGAGATTGCACAGATTCTTGCAATGAATGAGAATACTGTGCGGTCGAGAGAACATCGGGCGTTGCAGCGGATGGAAAAACAGCTGAAGGGATTGAGGTGAGAATATGCAGGAACAGAACCTGGAAGAATGGAAAGAGAAAATAGACAGATCCGCAGAGCAGATTACCGTGCCGGATACTCTGACACCCGGGGCGGTGCAGCAGATGCTGGAGGAGCGGAAAAACTGGACATCCGCAGGCAGGAAAGAACACAGACATTACCGGAGATTTGCCGGAATTGCTGCGGCAGTTGCAGTGCTGGTGATTGCGGTCGGAACCTATGGATGGAATAAGTATGGAACCGATGATGCGCAACCGAAAAAGGCTGCTCTTTCCGTAACAGAAACTGTCGACAGTACGCAGGATACAGAAAAGAAAGAACAAATCGGTGCATTTACTCTGGCAAAAAGTTACCAGGATGTATATGCAGCGGTACAGAAAAAATCCAATTCACAAAAGGAGTTGGCAGAAGGCACAGTGGATGATTCGTTTTTCGTGGAAGATAGCGGTTCTGCCGAGGCGAAAAAAGAGTCATCCGGTACCCATTCCGACACCAATTTGCAGGTAAACGGTGTGGACGAGGGGGACATCGTCAAAAATGACGGAAATTATCTGTATGTGCTGAATGATGACCGGGTGACCATTGTGGATATTCGGGACAAAAATATGCGTAAGCTGTCGGAAATACGGCCGGAACTGACGGAAAATGACATCCTTTTGCAGCTATACGTGGATAATGACCGGCTGTATGTTATCAAGCAGGGATGGGAAACACAACAGGAGGAGATTCAGTCCGACAGCACGGAGGCTGACAATGATTCCGGTTTTATCGGATGTTACAAAGATATCGCTTATGAACCGGACGGAAATGTGAGTACAGTTCTTTTGACGTATGACATTTCCGAACGCGTAAATCCGGTATTAAGTGCAACCATGAAAATGGATGGAGCATACCAGAGTTCCCGTAAGGTTGGAAATTTTATTTATCTGTTTACTGACCGTTGGGTGTCCAGAGACGGAAAGAACTGGAAGGCTCAGGTCATTCCGGAGATTGCCGGGAAAAAAGCAGATGCCGGATGTTTTTATGTGCAGAAGAATGGGACAACAGAAGTCATTATGGCATCTGTAAATCTTAAAGAGCCATCGAAGGCTGCAGACCATATGGTGCTTCTCGACAGCGGACGACAGGTTTATATGGGAACGGATGCAATCTATCTGTATCAGATGGAATATGAGCGTGGAGAAAAGACAAAGATCGCCAAGTTTTCTTATAAGAATGGAATGTTTTCAGCAATTGCAGAAACAACCGTAAAGGGGGCGATCCGGGATACGTTTGCTATTTCGGAAAGTGGGGGAGAACTTCGTATTCTGACAACAGATTCCCAAAATTCTTTATCCGAAAACCGCTTGTATCTGCTGGATGCGGACCTGAAAAAAGAGGGATTGCTGGAAAATATTGCAAAGGGAGAAGAGATTTATGCGGCACGGTATCTGGGAAATATAGCATATTTCATTACTTATCATAATACCGACCCGTTGTTTGCAATAGATATTTCCGATCCGGCACATCCGAAGCCGCTGGGAAATGTGAAGATGACAGGATATTCCGATTATCTGCACCCGTTTGGAGATGGACTGTTGCTTGGCATCGGCTATGAAACCAATGCTAAGACAAGCGAGAAGACAGGGGTAAAACTCACAATGTTTGATATCTCCGATCCGATAAACCTCAGGATTTTGGATTCTGTGACGATAAACGAAGATTTCTGCAGTGCCGCAGAGAATTACAAGTGTGCATTTGTAGATACCGGACGTGGACTGGTCGGATTTGCGACAGAGACCTGGACCAAAACCAATTATAACAGGTATATGCTGTTTCAGTGGGATGGAACGTCTTTTGTAAAGAAAATTTCCTTAAAGAGAACACAGCAGAAAATGGATACGTGGACCGGTGCAGAACAGATGAGGGGACTTTCTTCGGGTGACCGTTTTTATGTGCTTCATGTGGAACGGGATGATTTTTCACTTATTTCGTATGATATGAAAAATGATTTCCAGGAGATTGAGACCCAAAAATATTAAAAAAGCATAAAAAATGAGATAAAAATGAAACTTTTTTGCACATTTTTCTTGAAAAAGGTTTTACTTATTGTTAAAATATGTTATAGTTAAGTAACAAAGTTGTAACAAATCGGAGGAAGTGCATTGAAGTTTAAGTTTACATGGGGCAGAAAGTTGATCGCAGGTATTTTGCTGGCGGCAGTTGTAGTAGGGGGTACTGCAGCACCGGCGGAAGCAGCATCGAAGAATCATACCGCGGTTGTGGCACAGGATAATTACCGGAAAACATTGTGTAAGGGATTTCTGGGAAAGAGTTATGGCAGTGTGGTTGATGGAATCCGCTGTGACTGCAGTGGTTACACACGCGCAGCTCTGAATCGTCTGGAGAGTAAGGGACGGAAAGGGACTGCACTGAAAAATGTCAGTGTTGGAGCACATTGTACCAGAGACTGGGTAAGTGGATCGAGTATTTCGTATACAACAGGGGTTGCAACAAAGGGTGCGATCCAGTGGAATTTCGGCACAAAGAAGTCTATTGGAAGAAAAAGCAGTGGGAAAAGCCTTTCCCAGTTGGAACTTGGAGATGTTGTTGTTTATGGAAAGGGTGGTTCTTCCTCCCATATAGCCATATATTTCGGAGAATTTTCTTCAATGGAAGCGGTAAAGGATTATCTGGAAGATATTGGGGTTTATGAGAAAGGAACGATTAAGAGATCTGCAGGAGATAAGTACAGTTACAGTGGCCGCACGATTGTGCATAAGTATGGAAACAGTAGGTACTGGCGGATTCATTCTACATGCAGCGGAATCATGATTGACAATGATATTGCAGGAACCAGCAGATACACATCTTCCTTTGGTCAGTGGAAATGGACCTTTGATACGGGAATTGAAGTAGAATAAAAGAACAGACAAAAAGCCCTGCGTTTTCGGAATTTCCGAAAGCGCAGGGCTTTTTTACATGGCAGATACTTAATCCACCAGTTTATCCAGTTCTTTGATGTATTCGGTTTCGCTTGAGAACTGATGGTTTGCTTTCTTGGCATACAGACCGACAGCTGTCTGGGATTTCTTGATTGCCTGCATGGTTCCGGCACCGGCGACACATCCGCCCGGACAGGCCATGCCTTCGAGCAGATAGCCCGGATATTTGCCTAATGTGGCAAGTTTTAAAAGCTGACGGCATTCCTTTAATCCCTCGGCATTTGCTACCTTGATCTCCTGTTCCGGATGATCCCGTTTGATGACATCTACGACAGCCTGAGCAACGCCACCGGCAACGGCAAAGTTTCTTCCGTCGGTGGAAGCGTCACTTACACCATCCGGATCTTCTTCCATGTTTTCCAGATCCACATGTTTCGCATCAAAAATACCGGCCATTTCTTCAAAGGTGAGCACGAAATCTACTTCACTGCGGACGCTGCGGCGCATTGCTTCGAGTTTTTTAGCCGCACATGGTCCAATAAAGACAACCTTCGCATTTGGGTTATGCTTTTTGATAAGACGTGCAGTTAATGTCATCGGAGTCAGTGCCATGGAAATACAGTTGGCGTGATCCGGGAATAATTTCTTTGCCATGACAGACCATGCCGGACAGCAGGAAGTTGCCATGAATGGAAGTTCATCTGGCACTTCTTTTAAGAAATCTTCTGCTTCCTGCTTTGCGCACAGATCCGCACCGATTGCTACCTCAAAAACGTCTGCAAACCCGAGTTCTTTCATGGCAGCACGCAGCTTGCCAGGGGTAACCTTTGGTCCGAACTGACCGACAAATGCAGGAGCGACAGCTGCATAAACCTTTTCACCGGACTGGATGGCACGGATTGTCTGGAAAATCTGGGATTTGTCAGCAATGGCACCGAACGGGCAGTTTACTAGACACTGACCGCAGGAAACACACTTGTCATAATCGATATTGGCTTTGCCGTTTTCATCTGAAGTAATGGCATCCATACCGCATGCTTTGGCACATGGACGTTCCTGAATGATAATGGCGTTATAGGAGCAGACACTTGCACAGCGGCCGCACTTGATACATTTCTCCTGGTCAATGATAGATCTGCCGGTGGTACGGTCTAAGGAAACCGCTCCTTTCGGGCATACTTCCATACAGGGATGTGCCAGACATCCCTGACAGCCGTCTGTTACGTGCACACGTTTTGTGGGACAGGCATTGCAGGCAAATTTAATGACATTAATGAGAGGCGGAGTATAGTAAGTTTCTGCCTGGTCAGCAGCTTCAATGCCATCGGATACCGGGGCATGCTCTGCTGCACTGCGGTTTGGCAGGCCCATTGCCAGACGCAGGCGTTCGCCTACAATTGCACGCTCCAAAAATACATCGTTTCTGAAATTTCCGGTTTCTCCTGGAATAATCTTATATGGAAGTTCTTCCATACGTTCCTTTACAGGCCATTCGGTATGATAAGCCATACGGGCTACTTCTGCAAAAATTTTGTGACGGATTTCCTGAATTCGGGTTTCAACACCTCTCATGATAATTCCTCCTTGTGTTTGTAATGGATCATTGTAAAATAAAATTTTCTGCATTTCTATAAGATAATACCAAGAAACTCACAGAAAAACCTGTTTTGTCATATTCCGGGGATATTGTAGCAAATAATACACATACTCTCAATAAGTATGCTGTTCTTTTTACAAAACATAATAGGCTTTTGACATGGTGTGAAACAATTGTACTGTAAACTGCTAGGTAGAAAGGACAGGGAGGGGGACACCAATGGCAACCCAGCGATTTCTCCTGCATTTTAGAGGCTGTTGGAATTTTTTCGATTTTCAGCAAGCCTCGTACATGGATGTATGAGGCAGGTGGTCACTGAGCCCGGAAGGCGAATGACCACCGGTTGCGTCTGCCTGATAGCAATTAAAACAAAAATTCCTACAGCCTCTTAATTGCAAGGAGCATGAGCCGGGTTGCCATTGGTGTCCCCCTCCCCTGTCCTTTCGAGCCATAGCCGCCTTGTTCAATAACATGACATTATGCACAAAATCCCCATGTTGTTTTTGTGAATGATTTTGACGGAAAGTGATTGACGATGACAGAAAATGTAACTATAATAAGAACCATCAAAATGAACGTTTTTGAAAGATTGTGAACGAAAAAGAAAACAAAGGAGTGAGGCATATGCTTGCAGAAGAACGATTTTCAAGGATACTGTCCATAATAGAAGCGGAGGGAAGTGCCACAATACAGGAACTTATGACTGCACTTGACGCTTCAGAATCAACCGTCCGCCGGGACTTAATTACAATGGATGAGAATGGTCTTCTGACCAAGGTGCATGGCGGTGCAATCGCCAGACGGCCGAGTGTGAGTACACATGATGAGGATGTCAGAAACCGTAAGACGATGAATGCGGAACAAAAGAATGCAATTGCAAAGTATGCAGCATCACTCATCCGCCCGGATGATTTTGTTTATCTGGATGCCGGAACATCCACCGAGGCGATGATCCCTTTTATTAAGGAGACACAGGCGGTGTTTGTGACAAATGCCATCAGCCATGCAAAGCTTCTGGCGGAAAAGGGCTGCCGTGTTTATCTGCTGGGAGGCGAATTCAAATCCCAGACAGAGGCGATCGTCGGGGAGGAAGCCATGGAGATGCTTTCCAAGTATAATTTTACCAAAGGATTCTGGGGAACGAATGGAATCAGCGTCAGCAAAGGATATTCCACCCCGGAGATCAAGGAAGCCATGGTAAAGAAATATTCCATGAAGAATTGCAAACGCTGCTATATTCTGGCAGATGCCAGCAAGTTTGAGATCGGAAGAGCGTCGTGTA
>ERZ809747.386-NODE-386-length-15171-cov-7.92855_pt1 | contig 15171 bp, 13 predicted proteins | sample MGYA00520277_ERZ809747 | MGnify/ENA primary metagenome ERZ809747 (study PRJEB31588, sample SAMN03401218) | human gut metagenome | study: EMG produced TPA metagenomics assembly of the PRJNA231909 data set (A prospective, longitudinal analysis of the...
AGCGCCCGCCGGGAGATCTCCCGGCGGGCGCTGCTTATTTATTATATGTTTTATTGTATCCAGAACGGTTCGCCTAAACCGAGGGCCGCGCTGCGCGCTTCTGACGTTCCTTCTCCCTATACTCTGCATGAGCCGCCTCCTTCCTTACGCAAACACGCCGAACAGCTTCGCCATCCGGGACAGAAGCATAAACAGCTGTGAGAAAAGAGACAGTGCCGATGCAGTTGTAGTAAGAAACGCCATTGTGCCTCTCGGAAAGGATTCAAAGTGCCACTAAATTTTCCCGTGCAGGCATCTGTCCCGCCGCTCTCTGGCGTATTCCAGCAGTGCATTGCACGCCGGACAAAGCGCCTCGCCCCTTGTCCCATGCACGCCCCGGCAATACCGACGCACCATGAGGGTAACGGTTTCGATCTCCTTTTCCTTGTTCAAGTTCTGAAGTCCTTTCTGTTTTATGCATAGTTAGTATGCTCTAACCATCTGGTGGAAGAAAAGTCAGGCCACCTGTATGTAGTCTGCCTTTTGCCTGATGCGAAAGCCCGCAGACACGCGGGGCTTACAGCACCAGCGAGGGCGCGGTGTAGACCCGTGCCTTCAGTTCGCTGTTGAGCATATACAGCCCCTTGCTGTCACCGCCGAACAGCTCCATCTTGGTAATGAGGTCGGCGGCGTTCTTCTCCTCCTCGCCCTGTTCCTTGATGAACCAGTCCAGCATCTGCATGGTGCGGAAGTCCCTGACCTCGTATGCGGCGGCGTAGATGGCATTGATGCTGGCGGTGACCAGCTTCTCGTGCTCCAGTGCTTTTTTCAGCGGGGTCATGTGGTCGCCTCGTTCCCACTCTGGTATTTTTTCTCTGTCAACAACCACAAAGGGCTTGTGCTCCAAAAGCTGCCTCGAAGCCGATTTCCTCAAATTATGTGATGCCGTCACAGTAAAACCGCTTGTCACGCGGTATACTACGCATAAAAACACAGCCGCAGAGTACATCTGTGGCTGTGTTTTGTGTTCAGTTGCTCACTGTTGCGTGGACTGGATATGGAGAGACAACATATCTCCCGATCTTACATGGGTTATCTTATCTGCCATCACTCTGGCAGTTTGCCTTGCAGATATGTCGGCATTCCCGCTGCGGTCGTATCCGGCCTGACCTTAAACATGGCTTTTTCAATCTACCTCCCTTATCGGTTTTCCGCAATATATTTCTCCGCCATGTGGACTGCCATCGCGCCGTCCGCCACGGCGGTGACCACCTGACGGAGGGGCTTCGTCCGCACGTCGCCCACGGCGTAAACGCCGGGAATACTGGTTTCCGTGGTCTCTCCAGCCACGATATAGCCGCCGCCGTCCAGCGCCAGTTGACCCACCGCCAGCGCCGTGGCGGGCTGTCGGCCCACGCTGACAAATACGCCGTCGCAGTCCACCACGCTTTCCTCGCCGGTGACGGTGTCCCGCAGGCGGACGCCGGTCAGCCTGTCCCCGGAAAGCAGCGCGGAAACGACGCTGTTCCAACGGAATTCCACGTTTTCGGCCTGTGCCAGCAGCTCGTGATAGATCCTGGTGGCCCGCAGTGTGTCTCTGCGGTGGACGAGGATCACTTTTTTCGCCACGCGGCTGAGAAGGAGGGCATCTGCCGCGGCGGAATTGCCGCCGCCCACCACGACCACCGTTTTGCCCTTGTAAAACATCCCGTCGCAGGCGGCGCAGTAGGCCACGCCCCGGCCCACCAGTTCCGACTCTCTGGCCACGCCCAGCGTTCTGGGGTCCGCACCGGTGGCCAGCACCACGGTTTTCCCCCGGAAGATCCCCTCGCTGGTCTCCACGAGCTTGGGAACCGCCGTCAGATCCATGCGGAGGACTTCTGCGTATTCGCTGCGTGCCCCGAAGCGCTCCGCCTGCTTTTGCATCTTCTCCGCCAGAGAGAAGCCGTCGATCCCGTCCTCAAAGCCGGGGTAGTTGTCGATCTGCTCGGTCAGGGCCATCTGCCCACCGGCGGACAGTTTTTCCAGCACGATGGTGTCCAGCCCCGCCCGTGCCGCGTACAGGGCGGCGGTGTAGCCGCCCGGTCCGCCGCCCACCACGAGCATATCATAAACATGATGGTTGTTCATATCTGAACCCTCCGTTATTTCGCCAAGGCTTCCTGAATGAAACGGTCGATCTCTGCCTTTGAGCCGGGCGCGGTGATGGAATCCACGGCCTTTCCGTTCCGGTACAGCACCAGAGTTGGGATGTCCTCGATCCCCTCGGCCCCCGCCAGCCGCGGCTCCTCGTCAATGTTGATTTTGCCGACGGCAAGGCTGTCCGCGTATTCCTCTCCAATCTTCTCATACGCAGGGCCGATCCTCCGGCAATAGCTGCACCAGGGCGCCCAGAAATCCACCAAAACAGGCTTTTCCTCCCGGATCAACTGCTTAAACTGCTCCTGATTCATATTCATAGCTGCCATATCTGTCAGCTCCTTTCCTTTGTTTGGGTATTCTCAAGACTCCGGTCTCGCCCCACACCACATCGTGACCTCAACCTGAGATGACGGTACTCTGCCCTTGGGACATAAAGCAGATGAGTAAGACCCTCATCTGTACGAGAATAGCTGCGGTTTGTTGCGGCTTATTCCGCGCAGAGCTCCGCCACCAGAGCGTCCATCTGCGCTTCGCTGGTTTGGTTCAGTGCGCCGCACAGCAATACCTCCGTTTCACACAGTCGGAGTTCCTTCATCTTTTCCAACTCGGCGCGCATCAGCCGCGCGGCAGCAGGGGCCCATGAGCCGTTTTCAACAAGGCCGATCCGGCGGTTTCGAAATCCCTTTGTCTGTAAATGTTCCAAAAACTCCTTCATGGGCGGAAACAGTCCTCCGTCATAGGTGGAGCAGGCCAACACCAGTTTCCCACAGTAGAATGCGCTGGTCACGGCATAGGAAAGGTCTGTTGCCGTCAGATCGCACATGGTGACTTGCGCACCTTTTCCCTCCAGCTTGCTCTTGAGGGCCTCCGATGCGTATGCGGTATTTCCATGGATGGACGCGTGGACGATCAGTATGCTCTCCGGTTCTTCTGGTTCCCATTGTGACCAGAGATCATAGAGCCGCAGACACTCCTCCAGCCCTTCTGTAAGCACGGGACCATGGAGCGGGCAGATCGTTTTGATCTCCAGCGCGGAGATTTTTTTCAGCAGCGCCTGCACCTGTGCGCCATACTTTCCGACGATGTTGTAATAATACCGCCGGGCCTGCGGCGCCCAGGGGGCACGGGCAGTCCGTTCCAGTGAACCGAAGCGGCCGAAGGCATCCGCCGAGAACAGGATCTTTTCCTCCTCTTCATACGCTGCCATCACCTCCGGCCAGTGTACCATCGGCGCCAGCAGAAAGCGCAGCCGGTGCAAACCCAAGGAAAGCGTATCTCTTTCGCCAACCTCCAGCATACGGTCTTCCGACAATGCACCTGTGCCGAAGAACTGCTTGATCAGGGTAAATGTTTTCGCGTTTCCCACGATCTTCATCTCCGGGTACTTTTGTGCCAGCCTCATGAGGCTGCCGGAATGATCCGGCTCCATGTGTGTGACCACAAGATAGTCGGGGTTGCGCCCCTCCAACACCTGCGCTACATTGGAAAGCCATTCCTCCGCCGCCCGTGCGTCCACGCTGTCCATCACGGCGATTTTCTCATCCAGAATGACATAGGAGTTGTAGCTCACTCCCATAGGCTGGACGGGGTACTGGTTTTCAAAGAGTGCCAATGTGTTATCATCCACCCCTACATAGCGGATGGCATCTGTTACCGTTTGGATAGCCATATAAAAAATACCTCCTATTTTCCTTACTCAGACTCTGACTGATAGGTTCTTCTTTTCTAATGGAACATACGCTCAACCGCGGATCGACGATCGCGCATTTTACCGTTGCCTTGCTTCCCCCAGAGTCGTTACATGTGGTACACCGCAGCGGAGCGAAGTCCTTCCGGCAGGCCGTCGGGCGCAGCAGGTGAAAGTTCCCAGCGTACCTGCCCCGCCCACCGGGAGGCGACGGCGGAGAAGTGGAGCATGACAATACCGAGATCCAATGCGGCATCCAAATTATCGGTGTAGGCATCCTCCTGCTGCACCAAATAGATGCTGTGATCCTGCACAAGGAAGCCATAGGGCTGACGGTTGAGATAGCTGGGGGAGAGCGAAGCGGCGTAGAAGGACTGCCAGAGCATATCGTCGTAGAAGTCCATCATCTCGTCAAGCCCAGACTTGTTGCTCCAGCTCCCCATGTGAACCAAATCATGCACGCCCTTTTTGGGCGCGTAGTACTGCTGCTCGGCCCGCACATCGATCTGAGACATACTTAGGATATTCAGCCGCAGCTTTTTTGCGGTCTTTTCCCCGTAGCCAAAGGCAACGATTGCCGCCACCTCTAACGGGGTGGCGAGAGACAGTGCCTTTTTGATTTTGTCGCTGTCGGTGAAGGTCATCCAGCAGGTGTCAATGTCCAACTCAGTCAGCTTGAGGACGAGATCTTCCATCATGTAGCCGGCGTTGATGGCCGCATAGGAATGCGGGGCAGACATAAGGAGCAGGTAGTGCGGTGCTCCGATGAGAAATTGATTATAGCCCGCTGAGCTCTCCAGCGCCGGCTGTGCATCCTTGTCCAAGACGATCAACTCCGTTGCAATCTCCGGGACAAGACGGGGGCAGGTCTTTTCATAGTAGGATCGGAGCTGGCCGATAGCCTCGCTCGGAACTTCCTTTTCGCGGAATGCGTGAACGGATCTGCGATTTTGAATCATAGCGCTGTAATTCATAGTAGTATCTCCTATTCTGATGTCTTTGGTTTTCTTATAAATCGTCTATCAGTGCGGTGCTCTTGGCGTAGGCGGTACTGCGTGCCTCAAAGAAATCGGTCTTGACCATGTTGGCGTCGGCGTACTGGCTGACCCATTCCATGCTCTCCGGTTCGCTCTCAAAGCCTGGATACAATGCGGGATAGCCAAGGCTCGTCCAGCGGAGGTTGCCGAGATAGCGGATGTAATCGCTGATCATCTGCCGGTTCAGCCCCGGGATGTCGTCGCCGATCACATAATGCCCCCATGCGATCTCCTGCTCCACGCCCTCACGCATCATCTCGCGCAGCGCTTGTACGCTCTCGGCGGTGAACAACTCCGGCTGCTCCTTTTTCAGCTCCGTGATGATATTGCGGAACAGCCACAAGTGCGTGTTCTCATCGCGGTTTATGTAGCGAATCTCCTGCGCCGAGCCGGGCATCTTCCCGTTTCGGGAGAGATTGTAGAAGAACATAAAGCCGCTATAAAAATAGATACCCTCCAAAATATAGTTTGCCATCATCACGCGCAGCAGCGTGGGAGCGTCCTTCCGCTCCTGAAACTCGTTGTAGCAGTCCCCAATGAAGGTGTTGCGGCGCAGCAGATGCTCGTCCGTTTTCCATTGGTAGAGGATGTCATTGCGCTCCACGGGGGAACAGATGGTGTCGAGCATATAGCTGTAGCTCTGTGAGTGGACACACTCCTGAAACGCCTGAATGGACAGGCAGAGATTGACCTCATTGGCGGTAATGTAGGCGCCGATATTAGGCAGGTTCGCTGTCTGAATGGAATCCAAAAAGACAAGAAAACTCAGAATTTTATCGTAGGCGCTGCGCTCGGCTGACAGCAGGCGGGGATAGTCCTTCACATCCTGCGAGAGATTGATCTCCTCAGGGATCCAAAAGTTGTTCATGGCCTGCCGGTACCAGTCGCTGACCCAAGCGTACTTCATATTGTTGAAGTCGTTGAGGTTGGTGGTATTGCCGCCGATCATGCGCCGCAGGCGCACATCAGGGTCGCCCTCCGGGTTAAAGAGGGGCTTTTTCTTCAGTTCCGTCATGCTATCCTCCTTATGACGAGCAGCTTTCGCAGGCCTCGACCTCAAGGGCCTTGCTGCGGACATAGTAAATGGTCTTGACGCCGGCCCTCCACGCCTCCAAATAAAGTCTGAGCACCTGACGCATGGAATAGTCGTTTGTGATATAGAGATTCATGCTCTGCGCCTGGTCAATATGTCTCTGGCGAAGGCCCGCGGCGCGTACCGACCAGCTTTGGTCGATCAGATGCGCCGCCTTATAGCACCACCATGTATCCATAGAAAGCTCCGGAGCAACGCGGGGCAGCATGCTGCCCTTTTTTTCCTCTAAAAAGAATTTCTTCATAATTGGATCTATGCCCGCCGACGTGCCGGAGAGGATAGATGTGCTGGAGGTCGGTGCGACCGCCAGCAGATAGGCGTTGCGCATTCCCTGCACCGCCACCGTTTTCGCAAGCGCCCGCCACTTTTCGGAGGTATAACCCCGCTTTTCAAAATACGCGCCCGTCTGCCAGTCACTGCCCTCAAAGAGCGCGTAACGACCCTTTTCCCGTGCCAGTGCTGTGTCCGCCTTGACGGCGGCGTAGTTGATGAGCTCGAACACTGCGTCGGTGAAGGCAAGGTGCTCATCGCTCTCCCAGCGGATGCCGCGCTTTGCCAGCATGTGGTGGTAGCCGCTGACGCCCAGGCCGATGCTGCGGTACTTCTGATTGGTAAGCCGCGCGTATTCCAACGGGTAGAAGTTGAGGTCGATCACATTATCCAGTGCGCGGATGGCCGTTTCCACCGTGCGTTCCATATAGGCCTCGTCCTCCACCGGCAGATTACCGAGAGACAGACTCGCCAGGTTGCAGACCACAAACTCACCTGGGCGTGTGGCCGTCACCACCACTGTGTCGCCGTTCTCCGTGTGCACCTCAGTGCTGATGTGCTCGATGGGCGCCATGTTCTGCGCGATCTCCGTGCAGAGATTGGAGCAATAGATCATTCCCGTGTGGCCGTTTGGGTTCATACGATTTACGCTGTCGCGATTGAAGGCGAAGGGCGTGCCGGTCTCCACTGCCGAGCGAAGCACCAGCCGCACGATGTCCTTGACGGTGACGCTGCGCTTTTCGATGCGCGGGTCATTGACGCAGTCCAGATACCGCTTCTCCCATTCTGTACCCCAGTAATCCTCCAGTGCGTAGCCCTTGACCGTGAGAATCTCATGCGGACACATGAGATGCCACGGCGCGTCTATGTTCTCCTCCGCCAGTCGCCAGAAGAGATCCGGATAGCACACGGCGGGAAACACATCATGTGCCTTCATGCGGTCGTCGCCGTTGTTGGTGCGCAGTTGAAGGAATTCCGGCAGATCCCGGTGCCATGCGTCTAAGTAAACCGCCACAGCGCCCTGCCGCATCCCCAACTGATCCACCGCCACGGCGGTGTCGTTGACCAGCCGGATCCAGCGGATAACACCGCCCGCCGCCCCTTGAAAGCCGCGGATGGTGCTACCTGCAGCGCGCACCTTACCGAAGTACATCCCCATTCCACCGCCGAATTTAGAGACCTTTGCGAAGTTGTCCAGCGAGCGGTAGATGCCGTCCAGACTGTCCGGCACAGTGTCCACAAAGCAGCTTGAAAGCTGATGGTAGGGCTTTCGTGCGTTGGACATGGTAGGTGTCGCCATCGTGACCTCCATACGGCTGAGCATATCGTAAAAGCGTTTTACCCACCCCATGCGGTCAGAGCCTTCGTTCATAGCAAGATGCAGCGCGATACCCAAAAACATCTCCTGCGGTGTTTCCAGCGGCACGCGGCTGCGTGACTGGATCACATAGCGTTTGAGCAGCAGGTCAAGGCCGGAGTAGGTGAACAGCTCGTCCCGTTCCGGGCAGAGAAAGTCCTCCGCCATGGCGATCTCCTCGTGGGTATAGTGGGCAAGGATATAGTCACCGTAGAGTCCCTTATCCGTCAGATAGCGAAGCCTGCCATAGAGGTCGCCGATGCCGCGCCCCTCCCATTCCTGTGCGTTGCGACAGCGAAAGGAGTGGTTCAGAAGCCGCGCCGCGATGAACTCCCACTTGGGTGCCTCTGCCGTAGTCAGCTCTACCGCCGCCTTGGTCAGTGCCTCAGCCCGCTCATCCTCCGTCATGCCCGGGCGACAGAAGCTCTCAAACTTCATTTGAAGCGCCGCGAGGGAGTAGATTTCCTCGGTAAAATCCATCTGGATGCGGCGCAGCACCTCGTCAAGCGAGTCATCCCCCACCGTCCGCGCGATGGTATGCCGGATACGGCGCAGCGCAGACCGCTTTTCGCGGTAGAGGATGTACGCCTTGGCCACCTCATAGTGTCCGCGCTCCATGAGCGTTCGCTCCACCTCGTCCTGCACACGTTCCACGGTGAGCGGCACTGTGACGGAGAGATTGTCGAGAACGGTGGCGAGGATCTCATCCATCTCTCTGCTCCCGATCTCCCTGCCCTGTCCGTCAAACGCCTTTTTCATGGCGTTGAAAATTTTCTCCTGTTGAAAGGGAACAGACTCCCCGTTTCGTTTTCTGATCTCCATTTCGATCCTCTCATCTTCTCCGGTCACTTCTTATGTCCTTTTGCGCAAAGAGCAGGCAAGCGCAGTATCACGCTTGCCCGCTCTGTTTTTGAAAGCCGGTTTTTCTGCAGCCGACGCGGCGGGGCTGTTTGTTGTCTGTTGTCTTGGCTTTGGCTTCCCTGCCAGTCACTTCATAGATTCCAGAATGGCGTCCGCCAGTGCTTCCAGCTCAGTGCGCTTGTCCGTGCCCATGGACGAGGCGAGGCTGAGCCGCTCGTTGAGCACCGTCATGTTCTTAAGCTCATCGTTGACGAATTTCTGCATGAGATCACCGGACTTCACCGCCCATGAGCCGTTTTCAATGATGGCAAAGGTGCGGTTTTGCAGATTCAGTGCCTTCATATCCATGAGGAAGTCATGCATGGCGGGGTAGATGCCGAGGTTGTAGGTCACAGAGGCCAGGACAATGTGACTGTACTTAAACGCCTCGGAGATCAGCTGGGAGACATGAGTGGAGGACACATCGTACATCGCCACCTTGCTCATGCCCTTATCGCAGAGCGACGTCGCCAGCGCCTGCGCCGCGTTCTCCGTGTTGCCGTACATAGAGGCGTAGACGATGAGCACGCCCTGGGTCTCAGGGGCATAGCGGCTCCATGTGTCGTACTTTTCGATGAACCAGCCCAGATCCCTGCGCCACACGGGGCCGTGGAGCGGGCAGATGTACTTGATCTGATCCAAAACGCCGCCGGCCTTTTTCAGCAGGAGCTGGATGTGGGGGCCGTACTTGCCCACGATGTTGGTGAGGTAACGGCGGGCGTCGTCCAGCCAGTCCCGCTCGAAGTCCACCTCGTCGGCGAACAGCTTGCCGTCCAGCGCGCCGAAGGTGCCGAAGGCGTCGGCGGAAAAGAGGACGCCGTCGGTGACGTCAAGGGTCACCATGGCCTCCGGCCAGTGAACCATAGGCGCGCCCACAAAGGTGACGGTGTGCTTGCCGAAGGAGAAGGTGTCGCCCTCCTTCACCTCGATGCACTCATGTCCGTCCACATGGAAGCCGAACTGCCGCATGAGCATGAATGCCTTCTCGTTGGAGATCAGTTTCACCTTGGGATGGCGCAGCAGGATCTCCTCGATGCAGGCGGCGTGATCCGGCTCCAGATGGTTGACCAGCAGGTAGTCCAGCTCGCGGCCATCCAGCACATACGCCAGATTTTCCAAAAGCTGGCGGCAGGCAGACCAATCCACCGTGTCAAAGAGCACGGTCTTTTCATCCAGCAGGCAGTAGGCGTTGTAGCTTACGCCCCGGGGAATGGGAAAGCAGTTTTCAAACAGGGCCAGGCGATGGTCGTTGGCGCCCACCCAGTAGAGGTCGTTCGTTACTTTACGTACGCAATACATCTTATCTTGCCTCCTTCACGGCCTCAAGCCTTTACAAATTGATCCTTCGTTTCCGCGCACTCGGGACACACCCACTCGGCGGGAAGCTGCTCAAAGAGCGTACCGGGCGCGATCTCGCCGTCCTCGTCGCCCAACTCCGGCACATACTCGTAGCCGCAGCCGCTGCAGACGTAGCGGTCGCCGATGGGGGCGGGCTTCGGCGGCGTGGGCCGCTTCATCTTTACCATGGGCGGCGCGGGCAGCTTTTCGCCGCTATCCAGCGCGGCAGTGAGCAGGGGCAGGATCTCCTCCACATCGCCCACGATGCCGTAGTCGCAGTTCTTGAAGATAGGCGCGTTACCGTTCTTATTGATGGCCACGATGGTGGAGGCGTCCTTGATGCCCTTAAGGTGCTGGGATGCGCCGGAGATGCCGCAGGCGATGTACAGATTGCCGGTGAACTTCTGACCGGACATACCCACATAGCGGTTCAGCGGCAGATATTTGAGAGTCTCCGCCACAGGGCGGGAAGAACCGATGGCCGCGCCGGCGGCCTTGGCCAGCGACTCTACCAGTTTCATGTTCTTTTTCTCCCCGATGCCCTTGCCCGCGGAGACCACCCGCTCCGCCTGCGGGATGGGCGTATCCATAGGGATGCCCACGGAGAAGTCGTGACCATCCTTCTTCAGTGCCGCCACAAGGTCGGCCACCTGCTGGGCAGCATCCCCCTCCCGGAAGATGGTCTTTTTGCGAATGCCGGTGATGGGCGCGGGTTTCTTGGCCGCCGAACGGCTCTCGCCGCCGGAGCTCTTGCCCAGTCTGCCCAACAGATGAGAGGCGATGACCACCCGCTGGATCTCGTTAGTGCCCTCGTAGAGGGTGGTGATCTTGGCGTCGCGGTAGGCCCGTTCCACCTCCATGCCCTTGAGGTAGCCGCTGCCGCCGTGGATCTGCAAGGCATCGTTGGTGACCTCCAGCGCGATGTCTGAGGCGTACATCTTCGCCATGGCGGACTCCATGCCGTAAGGTGCGTGCTGCTCCTTCAGCTCCGCCGCGGAGTAGATGAGGAACCGGGCGCAGCGCAGCTTGGTTGCCATATCCGCCAGCTTGAAGGCGATGCTCTGCTGGGCCGCGATGGGCTTGCCGAACTGGACGCGCTCCTTGGAATAGCTCAACGCGTGCTCAAACGCGCCCTGGGCGATGCCCAGCGCCTGCGCGGCGATGCCGATGCGTCCGCCGTCCAGCGTGGACATGGCAATCTTGAAGCCCTCGCCCTCCTTGCCCAATAGGTTTTCCTTGGGAACCTTCACGTCGTTGAAGATCAGCTCCGCCGTGGAGGAGGAGCGAATACCCATCTTGTCATAGTGGTCGCCGAACTCAAAGCCCTTCCAGCCCTTCTCCACGATGAAAGCGGAGATGCCCCGGGTGCCGATGTCCGGCGTGGTGACGGCGAAAACCACATAGGTGTCCGCCTTAGGGGCGTTGGTAATGAAGATCTTGCCGCCGTTGAGGAGGTAGTAGTCCCCCTTATCCAGCGCCGTGGTCTCCGTGCCGCCGGCGTCGGATCCGGCGTTGGTCTCCGTAAGGCCGAAGGCGCCGATCTTCTCGCCCTTGGCCAGCGGAACCAGATATTTCTTCTTCTGCTCCTCGGTGCCATAGGCGAAAATGGGCCATGAGCCGAGGGAGACGTGGGCGGAGAGGATCACGCCTGCGCCGCCGTCCACACGGGCCAGCTCCTCCACCGCGATGGCGTAGCTCAGGGCATCAAGACCGGCACCGCCGTACTCCTTGGGGTAGGGAATGCCCATCCAGCCCAGCTTACCCAGCTTCTTGACAGCCTCCTCAGGAAACTCATTGTTCTGATCCATTAAAAATGCGAGGGGCTTGATCTCCTCCTCCGCAAAACTCCGGATCTTCGCGCGCAGCTCTTCGTGCGCCGCCGTGGTTTGAAACAGCATACGGGTACCTCCTTTTAAAATTTTACAGCTCGCTTGTGTCTTGGGGATCGGATCCGCCGGTCAGCAGCCTGCGCAGGCTCACGGCACGGAACGCCTCGTCCTGCTTTTGCTGCAAGGCCGCCAGCTGACAGTGGATGGCGCACCGCCCATGCTTGTCCTGCCAGCGGCATTCATATCCCGGCTCCATGCAGGCGCATAGGATGCCCCGCTCCCCCACGACCCCCATGAGATCGTAGAGGGAGGTCGCGTCCAGATCGCAGGACAGCGCGCAGCCGCCGAGAGCGCCGCGGCTCACCCGCACCAAATTGCCGGCGGAGAGCTTGCGCAGAATCTGGTAGGCAAACTGATTGGGGATCAATTCCGTTTCCGACATCTCGGCCACCGAATGCTTCTCCCCGTCCAGCAGCACCCGCAAAATGCGCAGCGCGTAGTCCGTCTCTTTGGTGATGATCATGCTCCACATCCTCTTTTCGCTTGCTTGTTAATACCATCATATCAATCTTGATAAATTTTGTCAAGATAGTTTCAAAAAAATATCGCTTTCATACAGACCGTCCCAGCCCGGGTCAGCTTCGCTTTCCATTCAGCGAAAAGCCATGTTCCTTTTCATATTGACAATCTCCTAATCGGGATTGAGCTTGATTTTCATGTTCGCCACCTCTTTCTTGTTTATTGATTGTGGCTTTATCATACCGCAGGACAAAGTCTTTTTCTGTGACGAGGTTACATTGATAAAAAAATCCGGTGCTTTTGGAGCACCGGATTTTAAGAAGGTGAATTACGCTTTCCACAGACTGTGGAGGTTGCAGTAGGCGTAGACCGCCTCGACCTCATCGCCCTCGCAGAGAGCGAAGCAGACCTCCGGCTTTTCGCCGGGATGCAGTTCCTTACGCTGATTGCCCTGCTTGGTCTGGAGAGATATCTTGCTCCTGTTCGGTCAAGGATGACCAGAACGGAAGTTGTGTCAGTGTGCGTTCCATATCAATGGCAGCTATGCTTGCCGCAGCCGTGGTCACCGCAGGAGTGACCAGCCTCGCCGTGCTCATGATCATGGTGGTCACAGTGAACATTGGGATCGTAGCCCAAACTTCCGTTGAGCAATGCGCTCACCGCCGCGTCAGCGTCCCCGCTGACACCGCCGTAGAGCTTGATGCCCGCTTCGGCGAGTGCTGCCTGCGCACCGCCGCCGATGCCTCCGCAAACCAAAGTGTCCACACCGTGCTGCATTAGGAAGCCTGCCAGTGCGCCGTGACCACTGCCGTTGGTGTCAACGACTTTCGCATGAGTGATTTTGCCGTCCACAGCTTCATAAAGCTTGAACTGCTCGGTGTGACCGAAATGCTGAAAGATTCACTCGGCGCGTGTAGGACGCAGTTATAAGATACCAAAACTCTGCGTGGTAGAGTACCTGATTAATCAGAATCGGCAGCTTGGAGGGATGCGCCTTTCAAACTCTCTTGCGCCATCCTTGCAAAACACTCCAGAGTCTTCTAAACTTATGATGCCTAAGCAAAGGACGTTTGGCTGCGAACAGAAAGGAGCATTACTATGACAAATGTGGCCGGACATTTAAGAGAACAAAACGGTATATATCAGATGATTCTGAGCTGGAAAGACACAGATGGAAAGCGCAGAACCAAATCCATCAGCACCGGGCTTCCCATCAAGGGAAACAAAAAACGGGCCGAAGCCCTGCTGCGTCAGACGCAAAAGGAATTCAACCCGGAAACGATGCAACAGATCTGTGACCTCCCTGTATCGGAGTATTTCACCCGCTGGCTTCGGGAAAGTGTAATGAGCCTTTCTCCCGAAACTTATGGAAGATATGCTTATGATATGGGCAAAGTCATCATGCCATACTTTGAAAAGAAGCAGCTATCCCTGAAAGCTCTTGCTCCGCGCGATCTGGAAACATTTTTCCGCTACGAACGCCAGCAGGAGGAAGCAACGGTTCAGCAGCTTCTAGATTGGTACAAGGAATTATCCGATGCCTTTCAGTACGCCGTCAGCAACAACTGGCTGAAGGTCAGTCCCATCAAGGAAGTTGACCCCTGCCTTGACAACTCTCCCGTGCTTTTCACCGACTTTCTCATGGACTGGTTGAAAATGATGAAGTCGCGTGTGGAAATCACCACCTATGCTGGATACACCAGCAGTATCACCAAGCGCATCATTCCTTATTTCAAACAGTTCAACTACACCCTGCAAGACCTTGAACAGCATCCCAAGTACATCCAAGACTTCTATCAGCATGAGCTGGATCGTGGCCTTTCGGCAAACACCGTAATTCACTATCACGCCAACATCCGCAAATGCTTACAGTATGCCTTCCAGATTGGTATGATTCGTTCTAATCCTGCAGACCGCGTTGAACGTCCTCGTAAGGAAAAGTTCAAATCAGAGGTCTACAGTGCAGAAGAATTGGAACGGCTCTTCACAGCCATTCAAGGTGACCCTGCAGAGTTTGCCGTTATCATGGCAGCATTCTACGGCCTGCGCCGGAGTGAGATCGTCGGACTGAAATGGGATGCTATTGACTTTGAGAACAAGAAAATCAGCATTCAGCATACCGTCGTCGGTGTGAAAATCGATGGCGTTATGACGGATGTAGCACGCGACCGGACCAAAACCAAATCGAGCTGCCGGACACTTCCCCTTATCCCTGCCTGTGAGCAAATGCTTAAAAAGATGAAAAAGGAACAGGAGTTGAATCGGAAGGTCTGCGGCAAAGATTACTGCACGGATTATCTCGACTACATCTATGTGAACCCTATGGGAATGCGCTTTCATCCGGATTATCTTACCCAGCATTTTCCCAATTTCCTTGTTTCTCACAACATGAAACGCATCCGTTTCCATGACCTGCGCCATAGCTGCGCCAGTCTGCTCTATGCCAATGGCGTGAGCCTGAAGGAGATTCAGGAGTGGCTCGGTCACAGTGACATCGGCACAACAAGCAACATATGATGCAGTCTACAACATTATGAATGAGGAAAAGAAAAGCGAACTGGACACCGTGACCATCAAAAACGAAACCCTGCGGAAATACTTTCCACGCAATTACACGCCCCGGCAGATGGAAAGCATCATCATCAAGCTGCTCGACCAGTGGCAACTAAAAAAGCAACAGGCAAAACAGAAGAAGCAGGAAGAAGCGCGCTGATTGCAGACTGAACCAAAAGACCCAGTTCCGGGTCTTTTATTTTTGCAAAAATTTTGGAGGAAACGCCTATGAACTTTACTACCACTCACATCCGTTCCGAGAAAGTCACCATTGATACTCGCATCTACACGATTCTGAACGGCAGAAAAAAGCCTGGTGAAGTCTATCTCGCTGCCATTGCCCCGGATATGGAGCTGACCATCATCACGCTGGACGAGGCTCCCGGCATCCTGCCCTGCTTTGAGGAGGATGATGCCTGCCTGAACCTTCCCAACACCTCGCTGCTGCTCTGCTACAACCCGGCGCA
>ERZ809747.403-NODE-403-length-14743-cov-4.70084_pt1 | contig 14743 bp, 10 predicted proteins | sample MGYA00520277_ERZ809747 | MGnify/ENA primary metagenome ERZ809747 (study PRJEB31588, sample SAMN03401218) | human gut metagenome | study: EMG produced TPA metagenomics assembly of the PRJNA231909 data set (A prospective, longitudinal analysis of the...
GATCTTGGCAATTACTTCATCTCCGGCAGTAAGGTTCATTCCAATGACTCCCATTGTCGTACGACCGGTTGCACGGACATCGGCTTCTTTAAACCGGATACACTGTCCATACCGGGTAAATAACAGAATTTCTTCATCATCCCCGGTAATTTTTACTTCGATCAATTCATCATCATCACGCAGACTGATCGCTGCCAATCCTGTTTTCCGGATGTTTTCATAGTCCAGCACGGAAGTTTTTTTCACTATTCCGTTTTTGGTTGCCATAAACAGATATTTATCCTTCTCATAATCCTTGATTGGAATCATTGCGGTAATCTTTTCATCCGGCTGTAACGGAATGATATTGATAATTGCAGTTCCACGGGAAGTACGACTGGCTTCCGGAATTTCATAAGCCTTAATCCGGTACACACGTCCCATATTGGTAAAGAACATCAGGTAATGGTGGGAGGTTGTCATAAGCATTTCCACGATATAATCATCCTGAATGGTCTCCATTCCCTTAATTCCCTTGCCTCCACGGTGCTGGCTTTTGAAATTATCGGTTCCCATGCGCTTGATATAGCCAACTTTTGTCATGGTAATGACCGTATTGGTTTCCGGAATCAGATCTTCCATGGAAATATCAAACTCATCGTATCCGATCTGGGTTCTTCTGTCATCGCCATATTTATCTGCAATTTCCAGAATTTCTGTGCGGATAACTGCAAGAAGCTTTTTCTCATCTGCAAGAATCGCCTTAAGTTCCGTGATCTGTGCCATGAGATCTTTATACTCGTTTTCGAGTTTCTCACGTTCCAAACCGGTCAGGGTCTTCAGACGCATATCAACAATTGCCTGTGCCTGTGCATCGGATAATCCAAACCGCTCCATCAGGGAATTCTTTGCGTCTGCAGTTGTACGGCTTCCGCGAATAATGGAAATCACTTCATCAATGTTGTCTAATGCAATGATCAATCCCTGTAAAATATGCGCACGTTCTTCCGCCTTGTTCAGGTCAAATCTGGTACGTCTTGTGATAACCTCTTTCTGGTGAATGAGATAATAGTTAAGTAATTCATATAAATTCAGAATTTTTGGCTGGTTATCCACAAGCGCAAGGTTGATAACGCCAAATGTATCCTGCATCTGTGTGTGTTTATATAATAAATTCAAAACAACACTTGGATTTACATCTCTTCGAAGCTCAATAACAATGCGCATGCCTTCGCGGTCAGACTCGTCCCGAAGATCTGTAATTCCATCAATTCTTTTATCTTTGTGCAGTTCTGCAATTTTTTCAATCAGTCTGGCTTTGTTGACCAGATACGGAAGTTCGGTGACAACAATACGGTTTTTTCCGTTATCCATCGGTTCAATATCTGTCACAGCGCGTACACGGATTTTACCACGGCCGGTCCGATATGCCTCATTGATACCGGCAGTACCCAGGATCACACCTCCGGTTGGAAAATCTGGTCCCTTGATGATGTTGATTAATTCATCAATGTCGGTCTCTTTCTCCTCAATATCGTTGTCAATTAATTTCACAACGGCATGAATGACATCCCGCAGATTGTGAGGAGGAATATTTGTTGCCATACCGACCGCAATACCTGTCGTTCCGTTTACCAGAAGGTTCGGGTAGCGCGCCGGAAGTACGGTAGGTTCTTTTTCTGTTTCATCAAAGTTCGGGGTAAAGTCAACGGTATCTTTGTTGATGTCCCGAATCATCTGCATGGAAATTTTCGAAAGCCTTGCCTCTGTGTATCGCATGGCGGCAGCACCGTCTCCATCCACAGAACCAAAGTTACCATGTCCGTCGACAAGTGGATATCTGGTCGACCATGGCTGTGCCATGTTGACAAGTGCCCCGTAAATGGAGCTGTCCCCGTGCGGATGGTATTTACCCATCGTATCCCCGACAATACGCGCACATTTACGATGTGGCTTGTCCGGTGTATTACTCAGTTCAATCATGGAATACAGGACACGCCGCTGTACCGGCTTTAATCCATCCCTGACATCCGGAAGCGCACGGCTTGCGATAACGCTCATCGCGTAGTCGATGTAGGAGGTTTCCATCGTTTTCTTCAGGTCAACCTGTTGAATTTGGTCAAATATTTTATCGTCCACTGATCTGCTCCTCCCTAAATATCAAGATTCTGTACATACTTGGCATTTTCTTCTATAAATTCCCGTCTCGGCTCTACTTTATCACCCATCAGAGTCGTGAATGTTACGTCAATTTCCGATGAACTTTCGTCATCCATCATAACCTGTTTTAAAATCCGGTGCTCCGGATCCATGGTAGTTTCCCATAACTGTTCCGCATCCATCTCACCAAGTCCTTTGTAACGCTGGATCTTATTATTCTGATCGCGCCCGATTTCCACAAGAATATTGTTTAATTCTTCATCACTGTATGCATACCAGACATTTTTGTTTTTCTCAATTTTGTAAAGCGGCGGGGTAGCAAGATAAACATGTCCCTGCTTAATAAGCTCCGGCATAAAACGATACAAAAATGTCAGCATGAGTGTTGCAATATGTGCACCGTCCACATCGGCATCTGTCATAATAATAATTTTGTTATAACGCAGCTTGGATATATCAAAATCTTCATGAATTCCGGTACCGAACGCCGTGATCATTGCCTTGATCTCGGCATTATCATAAATCCGGTCGAGTCTTGCCTTCTCCACATTTAAAATTTTTCCGCGAAGCGGGAGAATTGCCTGTGTTGCACGGCTTCTTGCAGTTTTTGCAGAACCACCGGCGGAATCTCCCTCAACGATAAAGATTTCACAATTTTTTGGATTTTTGTCGGAACAATCCGCAAGTTTTCCCGGAAGGGCAGTACCCTCAAGTGCTGTCTTTCTTCTTGTCAGATCACGTGCTTTCCGGGCTGCCTCTCTGGCACGCTGGGCCAGCAGCGATTTTTCACAGATATTTTTGGCCACATCCGGATTCTGCTCCAGAAAATACGTCAGCTGTTCCGTAACCACAGAATCTACAGCACCACGTGCCTCACTGTTTCCGAGTTTCTGTTTGGTCTGTCCTTCAAACTGTGGCTCTTCAATTTTGATACTGATAATTGCTGTCAATCCTTCACGGATATCATCTCCGGTAAGTGCCGCATCGCTGTCTTTTAAAATTTTTGCTTCCCGCGCATACGAATTAAACGTCTTTGTCAACGCATTTCGAAAACCGGCAAGATGTGTTCCACCTTCCGGTGTAATGATGTTGTTAACAAAACTAAACGTGGAATCGTTAAAAGAATCATTATGCTGCATTGCAACTTCCACGTAAACTCCGTCACGATTTCCCTCACAGTAAATAACTTCCGGATATAACGGTTCTTTTCCGCGGTTTAAATACTCCACAAATTCCTTGATTCCACCGGCATAATGGAATTTATGATTATGCAGACTATCTTCCCTCGTGTCTTTTAATGTAATGCATAATCCTTTTGTCAGAAAAGCAGTTTCTCTTAAACGCTGTTTGAGCGTGTTGTAATCATATACGGTTTCTTCAAAGATTTCCGCATCCGGCAGAAAATGAACCTTTGTACCGTGAAGTTGTGGATCACAGTCCCGGACTGCCGCTACCGGTCCATCCGCTTTTCCTCTCTTGTAACTTTGCATATACACTTTTCCGTCATGATATACTTCAACCGTTAACCAGGCGGAGAGGGCATTAACAACAGAAGCACCTACTCCGTGCAGTCCTCCGGATACTTTGTATCCTCCGCCGCCAAACTTTCCACCCGCATGCAGAACAGTAAACACAACTTCCAGTGCAGACACACCGGCTTTGTGATTCATTCCGACAGGAATTCCACGTCCATCATCTTCAACGGTTATGGAATTATCTTTTTCTATGGTCACCTCAATGTTTTTACAATAACCGGCAAGTGCTTCATCTACCGCATTATCAACAATCTCATAGACCAGATGATGCAGTCCGCGTGCAGATGTACTTCCGATGTACATTCCAGGTCTCTTTCTGACCGCTTCGAGTCCTTCAAGAATCTGAATCTGATCTGCGCCATATTCCTGATTATTATTTGTTAATTCGCTCATCAATTTCCTCCTCATCCAACGGATGAACCTTTCCTTTATATCTCTTCAACCGATTCCTTTTCATAAACATTTCCGTTTATCACCTGGAAAATTTTGTTGATACAAAAACGGTTCTTTACAAATTCCTCCAACCCTGTACATGTAATGACAGTCTGTATTTTAGCAATACTGTTCAGCAGGTAATTCTGTCGGTTACTGTCAAGTTCCGATAACACATCGTCCAGCAGCAATACCGGAGTATCATGAATGGATCTCCTGACCAGATCAATCTCCGATAATTTCAAAGAGAGTGCAGAAGTACGCTGCTGTCCCTGAGAGCCAAACTTACGGATATCCACATTATCAACGGAAAACAGCATATCATCTCTGTGTGGCCCTACCGTTGTCTGGCAGAGTTTCAGATCCCGATTCTGTGCCCGCAGCAATTCATCCGAAAAAAGATCAGCTGTAATATTTGGCTCATACTTTAATACCAGATGTTCCCTGCCACCGGAAATTCTCGAATGGATTTCTGAAATAATTTCATTCAGTTCCTCCACAAATTTTTTTCGTTTCCGGATGATTCTTGTTCCATACTCCAGTAACTGCATATCCCATACCGGAAGAGTATCCACAAGGTCCGGGCGAAAAGAAATATCTTTCAACAATTTGTTTCTCTGATTCAACACTTTGTTGAAACTGGATAAATCTGACAAATATAGTTTATCCAACTGACAGAGTTCTAAATCAATAAATCTTCTTCTCTCCGCAGGTCCGTTTTTTATAATATTTAAATCTTCGGGCGAAAAGAAAACGATATTGAGTATTCCAAACAACTCACTTGCCTTTTTGATCGGAATCTTATTCACAGCCACGCCTTTTGATCCACTTTTTCTAAGATGCATATCAATCTGGTACTCTTTTTCTTTTTTCTTTACGACAGTACGGATATGTGATTCTTTCTCACCAAACCGAATCATCTCTTTATCACGGCTTCCTTTGTGGGATTTTGTTGTACCACTCAGATAAGCAGCTTCGAGAATATTGGTTTTCCCCTGTGCATTGTCTCCGTAAAGAATATTGGTTCCTTCATCCAGGTGAATATCCAGATTTTCATAATTTCGAAAATTTCGCAGCTCGATTGATTTTATGATCATTGAACTATCTGAATTGTTTCACCCTGAAAGGTAACAACATCCCCATTATGTAATTTTTTTCCTCGTTGAAGTTCTGTCTGACCGTTTACCGAAACCTGCCCATCTAAAATAACCATTTTGGCATCCACACCGGAACCAACAACTCCGGCTTTTTTCAACGCCTGTCCAAGTTTGATAAATTCGTCTTCTTCACGGATATTTACTGTAATCATGTAATCTCCTAATTTGCAGCATTATTAAAGTTAACAGGAAGAATAAGATAAATGAATTTTCCTTCATCATCTTTGATAAAACATGGAGCTTTTGGGTTTACCATATAAAGACTTACATTTTCTTCATCGATAACACGCAATGCATCAATGAAGAATTTTGGATTAAATCCAATCAGGATGTCTTTTCCTTCTTTCTCGATATCGATATCTTCATTCATGGAACCGATGAAAGAATTGATTTTTAACTCCATACTTCCATCTGTGATATTCATAATGATCGGCTTTTTGTCACCTTCTTTGACAAGAAGAGTAGCACGATCAATACAATCAAGTAATTCTTTTTTATTGACTATAACTTTCGTTTCATAAGCAGATGAGAGCATCTGATCAATGCGGAAATATTCTCCTTCGATCAGACGGGATACAACCATAGTAGTGTCAAATTCAAAAACGATATGGTTGTCCGTTAGGTAGATGAGTACATCATCATCAACTCCACCTGGAACAATCTTGCTGATTTCCTGTAATGTTTTTCCAGGAACGACAACCTTTTTATTTTCGTAATTATTCTTAAGTTCTATATTACGAATGGAGATACGATGACCATCAAGAGAAACAACTTTCAGTTCATTCTCATTAATTTCAAACAGTTCACCTGTCATAAGTTTGTTATTGTCGTTATCAGCAATGGAAAAGATTGTTTGTCTGATCACTTCCTTCAGTGTGAACTGGGAAATCACGATTGCATCATTTTTTTCAATGTATGGAAGATATGAAAAATCATCTCCGGATTTTCCAACAATATTGAATTTTGCTTTTTCACAGGAGATAACTGTCTTAAAAGAGGCATCTGTTTCAATCGTAACATCACTGTCTGGAAGTTTGCGTACAATTTCAGAAAAGATTTTTGCATCCAGTGCAATAACTCCACGTTCAGCAATTTCTCCTTCTACACGGGTTTCGATTCCAAGTTCCATATCGTTTGCCATTAATTTAATTTCATTCGTAGAAGCATCGATAAGAATACATTCGAGTATTGCCATAGTTGTACGGGTAGGAACAGCTTTGGATACGATATTTACTCCGCGCAATAAATTTGATTTAGAACAGATCAGTTTCATGAAAAACTCCCTCCTAGTATAAATAAAAATATATTAAGACATTCGTCTTAGTCTTAATAGGGGCTGTTAATATGTGAATAAGCCTCTTCATGTTAGATGTTAAGCGGTTTCCGGCGTTTGATAACCGGCTTGAAAGCATGTGAAAAGTGTGAGGATTCTTAAGGTCCGTCTGTGGAACAAATTTTAAGAGATTTACGTTAAGAACCTCATGCACAATCCATCCACTGTGGATAAACGTGAATAAGTTGAAATTAAAAAAAGCAAATAAAACTACATTATAATAGGAAGAAACTCATTTAGTTTGGATTTATTTTCTTTTTGATGGTTTCAATCATATTTCTTGTAGTTTCGTTTTTTTCGTATTCTTCGGTAACTTTCTTGATACCGTGGATAATTGTGGAATGATCGCGTCCGCCGAGTAAAGAACCTATGGTATCCAGTGGACTTTCGGTCATATTTTTACATAAATACATTGCAATCTGGCGTGGTTTTGCAACATCACTGCTTCTTGTCTTTGAAATCATCTGATCTACAGAGATGTGATAATGTTCGGAAACAACTTCAATAATGAGCTGTGGTGTGATTTCGCGTGGCTTGTCCGGCGTGATAATGTTGGAAAGTTCCTTTTCTGCAATATCCATTGTAATTGGAATGTGGACAAGATTGTTATAAGCAAGAAGTTTATTTAATGCTCCTTCAAGTTCACGCACGTTTGATTTAATGTTGTTTGCAATGTAGCTTAATACTTCATCATCAATGTCAAAATTATCCGATTCGGCTTTTTTCCGGAGAATAGCCATACGTGTTTCATAATCCGGCACTCCGATATCTGCCATCAGTCCCCACTCAAAACGGGAACGGATACGCTCTTCAAGGGTTTCCATTTCTTTTGGTGGTTTATCGGATGTCAGTATAATCTGTTTTCCCTGTGTCTGGAGTGCGTTGAATGTGTGGAAAAACTCTTCCTGTGTACTTTCTTTTCCGATGATAAACTGGATATCGTCAATCATAAGGACATCCACTTTCCGGTATTTGTCACGAAATTTTGTCATGGATGAAGCATTACCGTTTCGAATGGATTCAATTACTTCATTCGTAAATTCTTCGGATGTAACGTAGATAACCTTGGCATCCGGATTCTGGTTTAAAATAAAGTGCCCGATGGAGTGCATAAGGTGGGTTTTTCCCAGTCCCGGACCGCCGTAAATGTAAAGCGGATTATATGCTTCTCCCGGAGATTCTGCGACTGCAAGGGAAGCCGAATGTGCAAAACGGTTATTATTACCAACGACAAATGTATCAAATGTATAATTTGGATTAAGATTAGATTCATCTGCGGTTACGGCAGGTGTAGCTTTTGCTGGTTTTGTGTTTAATTTCAGCGTCCTGGCTTCTTCCGGAAGGATGAATTTGATTTCATATTCAATTTCTGTAATTTCCACGATCGCAACGCGAAGTGGTGCAAGGTACTTCTTGGAAATATAGCTTAAAGCCATCTGTTCGGAAGGAACCAGGATATAGAGAGTATTTCCCTCAATGGCAAAGACTTCTAAGGGACGAATCCAGGTATCGAAAGAGACATCACTGATTTCGTACTCCTGTTTCACAGTATTTAAAATTTCATCCCACTTTTCAATAATCTTATCCATCTGCTTTTCTCCACATTCTTCTTATAAAATAGGATACTATCCCATAATCCCATTCTTATCTATAATACACCATTTTCGGTGTAGAATCAACTTTTTAGACACCCTTTTATATTTTTCAAAACTAACATATAAACATATGCGTAAACGGCGAAATAATGCGTTTTAGGAAGGTTTTTTAATTATATGGATGTTGATGGAAAAAGAGTTATCCAAGGCGTATTGACAGTTTATCCACAAGTTATCCCCAAATTGTGGATAACTTATTATTTCGTGGAAAAGCGTGGATACTATATATAGTGGACTGCTTTTCTTCCTTATTATATGTAGTGTTTATAACATTAAATTAGGAAAAAACCTTGATTTTACTTGACTTGTAGCGTTTTTCTGATATAATGCTAAGTGATGTTTTTTAACGTAGAGGAGGTGGATACGAAATGAAGATGACATTCCAACCAAAAAAAAGACGGAGAGCCAGAGTTCATGGTTTCAGAAGCAGAATGAGTACTGCAGGCGGAAGAAAAGTATTGGCTGCTAGAAGATTAAAAGGTAGAAAAAAATTATCAGCTTAGGCCACATTATTGTGGTCTTTTCTTCTATTATGAGGATATTTTCAGATGAAGTTCTCAGAATCATTAAAGAAAAGTAAAGATTTTCAGAATGTGTATAACAAAGGAAATTCATATGCAAACCGTTTATTGGTTATGTATGTTCTGGAAAATCACACAGACAAAAACAGATTAGGTATATCCGTTAGTAAAAAAGTAGGAAATAGTGTTATAAGACATCATTTGACCCGTCTGATCCGAGAGGGGTACCGGCTACAGGAGGACATGTTCAATAGTGGTTTGGACATTGTAGTCATCGCAAGAGGAACAGCGCGTGATGTTTCGTTTCATCAGATTTCGAGCGCACTGAAACATCTTGGAGGTCTTCACAAAATAATACATTAATATGGAAAAGAAGATGGAATTCTATTGAAAAAATTACTTATTGCATGTATTAAATTCTATCAGAGATATATTTCTCCCATGAAGTCAACGAAATGTCCGTATTATCCGACCTGTTCCTGTTATGGACTGGAAGCTGTGCAAAAGTATGGTGCGATAAAGGGTGGGGCACTGGCTGCCTGGAGAATTTTGCGATGTAATCCTTTTTCTAAGGGAGGATATGACCCGGTTCCATAAACCAAATGGAGGTTTTTATGTCAGGCATGATTGAATTGACAGCGTATTCCGGAAAATTCCTCGGACCGATTGCAAAGGTTCTTGGATGGATCATGAGCGGAATTTACGATATTGTTTTAAAAATTTCCGGTGGTACGATCAACAGTGTACCGCTTGCAATCGTTCTCATGACGATTTTGATCTATATGTGTCTTTTGCCATTGACAATCCAGCAGCAGAAATTCTCGAAACTTTCGCAGAAAATGCAGCCGGAACTGAATGCGATCCGTGATAAATATAAGAATCGCAAGGATCAGGAAGCCATGATGGCAATGAATCAGGAGACACAGCTTGTATATCAGAAATATGGTATTTCTCCATCCGGAAGCTGTATCCAGATGCTTATCCAGATGCCGATTTTGTTTGCTTTATATCGTGTATTTTATAATATTCCGGCATATATCGGAAGTGTGCGTGATTCTTTTTATACGATTTCCGGAAACGAGACGTTTCATGGTCTGGTCGGTGGAATTATGAATACCGATGGGTTTGTGAAAAAAGTTTCGGATTTAATGACAAAATTTAATGTGGTTACATCCAGTGGACTGAATATAAAAAATGTTGCAGATACTTTAAACGGAGCATCGGGAAAGGATCTTGCCAATTATATTACCGATATTGTGTACAAGCTTCCATCCACAGCGTGGGATAAGTCGGTAGACGGCAGTATTTTCCAGCAGTTTCCGTCACTTACGGATCAGATTAATTCCACAATGCATGATATGAACCATTTTAATTACTTTCTGGGGCTTAATATTTCGGATACCCCGTGGGCAATTATAAAAAGCAGTATGGAAGGTCATGCGTGGCTGCTTGTGATTCTGGCGGTTCTGATTCCGGTATTGTCTTATATTACACAGGTGATCAATATCAAGTTGATGCCAACCGCAGCTACCGCAGGTGGGGATAATGATCAGATGGCAAGACAGATGAAAACTATGAATACCATGATGCCTCTGATGTCTTTGTTTTTCTGTTTTGTGACACCGGTTGGTCTCGGTATTTACTGGATTGCCAGTGCCGTGTGCCGTGCGGTTCAGCAGTTCTTTATCAACAAGCATATTGAAAATCTTAATCTTGAGGATATTATTGCAAAGAATCAGGAAAAGGTGAAAAAGAAACGGGAGAAGATGGGCGTTACTGAGGAACGCATCCGTCAGGCAGCGGCAATGAATACCAGATCCATCCAGTCGAAGGCAAATGTTTCTTCTGCAAACAGGGAACTGGAACTTGAAAAGGCAAATGCAGCGAAAGCAAATGCAAAGCCGGGAAGTATGGCAGCGAAAGCAAATCTTGTAAAAGAATTTAGAGAAAAGAATAATCGTAAATAAGAGGGGGCAGTTATATGGAGTTTATTGAGATTTCTGCTAAAAATGTGGATGACGCGATTACACAGGCTACTGTTCAGCTGGGAATAACCAGTGATCAGCTTGAGTATGAGGTTCTTGATAAAGGAAGTACCGGTTTTCTTGGAATCGGAAGTAAAAATGCAGTAATTAAGGCTCGTAAGAAATTTTCCATTGATGAGAATGTTGTTGAATTTTTATCTTCCATTTTTGATGCGATGAAGATGGAGGTAGAAATTCTCGTTGCAGTAAATGAGGAAGAACATATCATTGAAGTAGAGTTAAAGGGAGATGATATGGGAATTCTGATCGGTAAGAGAGGACAGACGCTGGATTCTCTTCAGTATCTGACAAATCTTGCAATCAACAAACATTCCGATGAATATTATAAGGTTAAGATTGATACGGAAGATTACAGAAAGAGAAGAAAAGAGACACTTGAGAATCTTGCAAAGAATATTGCGTACAAGGTAAAGCGCACCAAGCGCCCGGTTTCTCTTGAACCAATGAATCCTTTTGAGCGACGGATCATTCATTCTGCACTTCAGAATGATCGTTATGTTACAACACACAGTGAAGGGGATGAACCATATCGCCATGTAGTTGTAACATTAAAGAAATAAGGAACTGACTGATAGAGTTAAAAAATAAGGTGAATATCCAGTTTTGGGTATTCACCTTTGTTTAGAATTGGAGAGACTTATGAATTCAGATACAATTGCTGCAATTGCGACTGCGATGTCTCCTTCGGGAATTGGGATTATCCGGATCAGCGGAGAAGACGCGTTGCCGGTTATTGACCGGATTTATCGTTCGAAATATGGTCATAAAAAATTGAGTTTATGTGAAAGTCATACCATTCATTATGGATATATTTATGACGATAACGAGATGGTGGATGAAGTGATGGTTTTACTCATGAAGGCACCACATTCTTACACAAAAGAAGACACGGTGGAAATTGACTGTCATGGCGGTGTCTATGTTATGAAAAGAATTCTGGAAACCGTAATCAGACATGGGGCACGGCCGGCAGAACCCGGTGAATTTACGAAACGGGCATTTTTAAATGGCCGGATTGATCTGACACAGGCAGAATCCGTTATTGATGTTATCAACGCAAAAAATGAATTTGCACTGAAAAGTTCACTTTCCCAGCTGCAGGGGGCAGTTCTTGTGGATATCCGGAAGATCCGGGCAGATATATTGCATGAAATTGCCTTTATAGAATCTGCCTTGGATGACCCTGAACATATTTCTCTGGATAATTATCCACAAACTTTACACAATACTGTGGATAACTTGGTTATAAAAATTGATAAAATCCTCAAAACCTTTGAAAATGGGCGTTTTCTGAAGGAAGGTATCAACACTGTAATTGTGGGTAAACCCAATGCAGGTAAGTCTTCTCTGTTGAATATTCTGGTAGGAGAGGAACGGGCAATTGTAACGGAAATTGCAGGAACAACCAGAGATGTCCTGGAAGAGCAGATTAACCTGAATGGAATTACATTAAACGTAATGGATACGGCTGGAATTCGGGATACGGAAGATGTAGTGGAGAAAATCGGTGTGGATCGGGCGAGAACATATGCATCGAAGGCGGATCTCGTAATCTATGTGATTGATGCATCGACAGAGCTGGATGAAAGTGATTATGAGATCATGGATCTGTTGCAGGATAAAAAAGCAATTGTTTTATTAAACAAATCAGATCTGGACACAAAAGTCACAGTGGAAGAGGTACAGCATATTCTGGATAAAAAGATTATTCCGATTTCTGCGAAAGAACATCAGGGAATTGATGAATTGGAAGAAACGATCCGGAATATGTTTTTCCAGGGTGAAGTTACTTTTAATGATGAAGTTTATGCAATTAACATGAGGCAGAAAACGTCACTTCAGGTAGCACTTGATCATTTACATCAGGTAACACAAAGTATTGAGGATGACATGCCGGAAGATTTTTATTCCATTGATCTGATGGGCGCGTATGAAGAGCTGGGTAAGATTATCGGGGAAGCTGTCGAGGATGATCTGGTGGATGAAATCTTTTCAAAGTTTTGTATGGGAAAGTAGCAGGTAAAAAAATGAGTAAGAAAAATATTCCTTATATTGAAGAAACATATGATGTGGTTGTTGTCGGTGCCGGGCATGCAGGTTGTGAGGCAGCATTGGCATGTGCCAGACTCGGATTGGAAACAATGATGTTTACGGTAAGTGTGGACAGTATTGCACTAATGCCATGTAATCCGAACATTGGTGGAAGTTCCAAGGGACATCTGGTTCGGGAAATTGATGCACTTGGTGGAGAGATGGGCAAAAATATTGATAAAACATTTATCCAGTCGAAAATGCTGAATAAATCGAAAGGACCGGCTGTACATTCTCTCCGCGCACAGGCTGATAAAGCGGAATACACAAAAGAAATGCGAAAAACCCTGCAAAATACGGATCATTTATCCATAAGACAGGCGGAAGTCGCAGAGATATTAACAAATAAAGATCAGTTTTTCCCGGAAGATGAATATCATGAGGGAGAAGAACAGAAAATTACCGGAGTGCGTACAGTTTCCGGAGGTGTTTACAGATGTAAGGCAGTTGTTCTTTGTACGGGAACTTATCTGAGAGCGCGCTGCTTAACCGGTGAAATGATTACACATACGGGACCAAATGGATTATCAGCTGCAAACCATCTGACAGATTCCCTGGTTGCTCATGGTATCCAGACAAGAAGATTTAAAACAGGAACACCGGCGCGTGTCGATAAAAGGAGTCTTGATTTTTCAAAAATGGAAGAGCAGTTTGGAGATGAAAGAGTCGTTCCGTTTTCTTTCACAACGAATCCGGAGGATGTGCAGATCGAGCAGGCTTCCTGTTGGCTGACCTATACAAATGAAACGACACATGAAATTATCCGAAACAATCTGGATCGTTCTCCGATTTATGCGGGAATCATTGAGGGAACAGGACCGAGATATTGTCCGTCCATTGAAGATAAAGTGGTAAAATTTGCAGATAAAAACAGGCATCAGATTTTTATTGAGCCGGAAGGACTTAGTACAAATGAAATGTATGTGGGCGGAATGTCCTCTTCCCTGCCGGAGGATGTTCAGCATGAAATGTACCGGACACTTCCGGGACTGGAACATGTTAAAATTGTAAGAAATGCATATGCGATAGAGTATGACTGTATTGATGCAAATAATTTGTATGCGTCTCTTGAGTTTAAGGCAATGAAAGGTTTGTTCAGTGGCGGCCAGTTTAATGGAAGCTCCGGATATGAAGAGGCTGCCTGTCAGGGATTGATTGCCGGAATCAATGCTGCAATGGAAATTAAGGGAAGAGATCCTCTGATTCTTGACCGGTCGGAAGCATATATCGGAGTTTTGATTGACGATCTTGTCACAAAGAAAAACCGCGAACCTTACCGCATGATGACTTCACGAGCGGAATATCGTTTACTTTTGCGTCAGGACAATGCGGATTTGCGGCTGACAAAAAAGGGATATGAAATTGGACTGATTTCACAGGAACGGTATGACTGGGTTTGCAAAAAAGAGGAACTGATTAAAAAGGAAATTGAGCGCGTGAATGAAGTTAAGCTCGGGGCGAATGCGAGAGTACAGTATGTACTGGAGCAATATGGAAGTATTCCACTTCATACCGGTACAACGCTTTCTGATTTGATTCGCAGACCGGAGCTTGATTATGATAAACTGGCAGAAATTGATACAGACCGGCCGGATTTACCTGCGGAGGTAACAGAGCAGGTGAATATTCTGATCAAATATGATGGGTATATCAGCAGACAGATTAAGCAGGTAGAGAAGTTCAAAAAGCTGGAGAAGAAAAAACTTCCGGAGAAATTTGACTATAATGAAATTTCGGGACTTCGAATCGAGGCACAACAGAAGCTGAATGAGTTCCAGCCGTTGAATATCGGTCAGGCATCACGTATTTCGGGTGTCACACCAGCCGATATCTCT
>ERZ809747.433-NODE-433-length-13605-cov-5.65638_pt1 | contig 13605 bp, 10 predicted proteins | sample MGYA00520277_ERZ809747 | MGnify/ENA primary metagenome ERZ809747 (study PRJEB31588, sample SAMN03401218) | human gut metagenome | study: EMG produced TPA metagenomics assembly of the PRJNA231909 data set (A prospective, longitudinal analysis of the...
TATAAAGAAACCTAAGCAAAAGCAAGAAGAACAAAACAAACCAATATATCACTAAACATAATAATACGCTCATGATTACACTGAACAATTTTTTCAAACAATGGGTATTCTCTATAGGCATTGCTACCCTTGCATTAGGATTTCCGGCTCGTGTAGCTGCTGAGAACATGAACGACACAGATAATATCTACAATGAACTTCCGTTCCAGATGAATGCAGTACAACTGCCAGTATTCCTCGATTACACTCGCTCCATCACCGAATTTGGTGCTGTAGCCGATGGCATCACCCTCAATACTGAAGCTTTCGACAAAGCCATCAAGGCGGTTGCCGAGAAAGGTGGCGGAAAGGTAATCGTTCCTGCCGGACTCTGGCTGACCGGACCGATCGTGCTACAAAGCAACATTCATTTATATTTGGAAGAAAACGCGCTGATCTTGTTTACAGCCGACCATACACAGTATCCTATCATCAAGACATCGTTCGAGGGACTGGAGACACGCCGTTGCCAATCGCCAATATCGGCTGTCAATGCTGAGAACGTGGCTATCACCGGAAAAGGGGTCATGGATGGAAACGGAGATACATGGCGTCCGGTAAAAAAAGGAAAGATGACCGGTGGCCAGTGGAAGAGACTGGTCGCTTCGGGAGGCGTACTCGATAAGGCCGGAGAAGTATGGTATCCCAGCGAAGGTTCAATGAAGGGTGCCATGGCATGCAAGAACTTCAACGTGCCCGAAGGAATCAATACCGATGAGGAATGGAACAGCATACGCGACTGGCTGCGCCCGGTACTGCTGAGTTTCAAAAAATGTAAAAAGGTGCTGTTGCAAGGCGTTACCTTCAAGAACTCGCCAAGCTGGTGCCTGCACCCGCTGTCGTGTGAAGACATTACCATTGACGGAGTAACGGTTTCCAATCCGTGGTACTCGCAGAACGGCGATGCGCTCGACCTGGAGTCGTGCAACCGTGCGCTGATTGAGAACAGCAGCTTCGATGCGGGCGACGACGGTATCTGCCTCAAGTCGGGTAAGGACGAAGACGGACGCCGCCGCGGTGAGCCTTGCCAGAACGTGATTATCCGCAACAATGTCGTGCTGCACGGTCATGGCGGCTTCGTAGTGGGTAGTGAAATGTCGGGTGGCGTAAAGAATATCTATGTAGACAACTGTACATTTCTGGGTACAGACGTCGGACTCCGCTTCAAGAGTACCCGCGGACGTGGCGGTGTGGTTGAGAATATCCATATCAGCAACATCAACATGATCAACATTCCGAACGAGGGACTGATCTTCGACTTGTTCTACGGCGGCAATGCTCCGGGTGAAGGTGACGGATACAACAATCCTACGAACGAAAAGGTGCCTGCCGTTACGGAAGAAACGCCGGCGTTCCGCGACATCTTCATCAAGAACGTAACAGCCAAGAATGTAGGACGCGCCATTCTGTTCAACGGTCTGCCGGAAATGCCGATCAAGAACATACACATCGAAAACGTCACGATGTCGGATGCCAAAAACGGTGTGATACTGAACCGTACCGACGGAGCAACATTGAAAAATGTCAAAATCATAACTTCAAAGGGTGGCAACAACCTGAAACTACAGAATGTGAAAAACGTAACTGTGGGTAATAAACAATATAAGGAGGTAGGAAATCAGGCTGAATCGTATACATTCTGATCCGGGTTCCTTCCTGAAAAGGACGACAAAGGGTCTGTAAACATCCGGTTCAAGTATTCCGACTTGCTGCTTATGTTTGCAGATCCTTTCTTCCTTTTACTTTTTTACGATAATCATTTTATCTTCCAAGGAGAACTTTCCGGTCTGGCTTGTCCGGACAACGAGGAGTTTGACCGAGCGAAAACTAAAAAATTGAACGTAGCATGAAAATCATCTCAATAGCCTGCCTGGCACTGCTGACAGGAGGACTGAGTGCTTCGGCACAAGGTTTGGAAAAGAAAATTCAGGTCGTGGTGGAAAATCCATGGAACGCCGAAAAGGTGGACGAGCCGGTGGTAATCGACCTCGGGAGTCTGGGTACCGGATTTACGGTCAAGTCGGCTGTCGTACGCGACGGTAGCGTGGAGATACCTTCCCAGCTAGACGACATGGATTGTGATATGCGTGCCGACGAACTGGCTTTTGTCATCAACCTGCCGGCTTCGAGCAAGAAGACACTCGACATTACGCTTTCCAGTCTCAAGAGCGACAAGCAATATCCGGCGCGTGTATATGCCGAGATGTTGTTCCGCACGTCGAAGAAAAACAAGTATGCCAAGGGGTATGCCATTTATGCCGACGGAGCTTCGGACACGTACAACGTGCAGCATCATCACGGGGCTGCCTTCGAAAGTGAACTGGTGGCGTATCGTATTTATTTCAACGAGAAGCAGACAACCGACTTGTACGGGAAGTTCCATAAGGGGCTGGAACTGGAGGATAGTCAGTTCTATCCTACCGACGAGCAGCTGAAGCGTGGCTTCGGAGACGATGTTATCAAGGTGAACAGCAGTTGCGGAGCCGGAACGCTGAGGGGCTGGGACGGAAAGCAGTCTACGCTCATCAAGCCGGTAGCCGTACGCGGACAGCGCATCTTGGCTTCGGGACCGGTACGTACTGTAGTCGATGCCGAGGTGAAAGGCTGGCAGTATGCCGGAAAGGAACTGAACATGATAAACCGCTATACGCTGTATGCCGGACACCGCGACGCACAGGTGGATGTGCTGTTCGACGAGCCGCTGGACAAGGAAGTATTCTGTACCGGCGTGCAGAACATTACCGGACATGCTGATATGTTTTCCGACCACAAGGGACTGGTGGCAAGCTGGGGTACCGACTGGCCGGTGAACGATACGATAAAGTATAAGAAGGAAACCGTGGGACTGGCTACCTGCATTCCGCAGAAATATGTGGTGAAGGAAACAGCCGACAAGGAGAATTTCCTCTATACCGTCAGTGCCCCCGGACAACGTTCGTTCCGCTACTATACCTCGTTCACCTCGTGTAAGGAAACCTTCGGATATCCCGACAAGGAGAAATGGTTTGCCTACGTGCAAGAGTGGAAAAAGGCGCTGGAACAACCTGTCCGCATCACCATCGTAAAGAAATAGAACAGTCACAACACTAACACAAATCTGCCGGCACAGAAAAACGTTATTAAATAAATAAAAAAGCCGGTAAGTCAGCTTCACTATTCGTCTGATTGAACAGTGAAGCTGATTGTATGAAAAACAATTCATTAACTTAACATCGATTACCTATGAAAGCTATCGTATTTTCTATCTTGCTGGGAAGCTGTCTCGTTCCTGCCGTACAGGCACAGAACTATGTGTCGAAGGTATGGGTGGCCGATCAGGGGAACGGCACATACAAGAATCCCGTGCTGTATGCCGATTATTCCGACCCCGACGTATGCCGGGTGGGCGATGACTTCTATCTGACGTCGTCCAGCTTTGGCTGCCTGCCGGGATTACAGATTCTACACTCCAAAGACTTGGTAAACTGGACCATCGTGGGAGCTGCCGTACCGCGGTCGCTGGCTCCGCATACCGATACGGCTCCTCAGCACGGCAATCGTGTATGGGCTCCGTGCATCCGTCACCACAAAGGCGAGTTCTATATTTTCTGGGGTGATCCCGATCAGGGTATCTTCATGACCAAGGCAACAGACGTCAGAGGTCCGTGGTGCGAACCGGTGCTGGTCAAAGCTGCCAAGGGCATCATCGATACGACTCCGCTGTGGGACGACGACGGACGGGTGTATCTGGCTCATGCCTATGCGGGAAGCCGTGCGGGACTGAAGAGTGTGATTGCCGTATGCGAGCTGAGTGCCGACGCGACCCGTACCATCGGACCGTCACGCATCGTATTCGACGGTCACGAAGCGCATCAAACCTGCGAGGGACCGAAGTTCTACAAGCGCAACGGTTATTATTATATTTTCCATCCGGCAGGCGGTGTTCCTACGGGCTGGCAGGTAGTACTGCGGTCTAAAAACGTATACGGTCCCTACGAATGGCGAACGGTACTGGCACAGGGAAACAGTCCGGTCAACGGGCCTCATCAGGGTGGATGGGTAGATACGCCCAGCGGAGAAGACTGGTTCCTGCATTTTCAGGATGTGGGGGCTGCCGGACGACTGGTGCACCTGCAACCGATGAAGTGGGTAGACGACTGGCCTGTCATCGGTGAGGACAAGGATGGCGACGGTTGCGGAGAGCCGGTACTGACTTACCGGAAACCGAACGTAGGCAAGACATACCCTATTTGTACACCGCAGGAAAGCGATGAGTTCGATACCAACGAGCTGGGCTTGCAGTGGCAGTGGAATGCCAACATCGACGACAAGTGGTATTTTGCCGATCAGGAACACGGGGTACTGCGTCTGTATTCGTATCCGGTTCCCGAGACCTACAAGAGTCTATGGGATGTGCCGAACATGCTGTTGCAGAAATTCCCCGCCCCCAGTTTCAGCGCTACCTTGAAGCTGAAGTTCTCCCCCATTGCCAAGTACAAAGGCGAACGTACCGGACTGGTGGTAATGGGTATGGACTATGCGGGTATCGTACTGGAGAATACCGAAAACGGACTGGTTCTCTCGCAGGTAGAATGTAAGAAAGCCGACCGTGGAGGTCAGGAAACTGTCAACGAAACACTTCCGCTGAAGGAACATGAAATCTACCTGCGTGCCGAAATCACCACTACGGGCGAGAAGATCAGCAAGAGCGAAGGCGGACACGACCTGGTAGTGATGTGCCAGCTGAGCTACAGCACCAACGGGAAGAAGTTCCATAAGTTCGGAAAAGAATTTCAGGTGAAGGAAGGCAAGTGGATCGGTGCCAAGGTAGGTACGTTCTGCACGCGTCCAGCCATCACGACCAACGACGGCGGATGGGCAGACATCGACTGGTTCAGAATAGACAAGTAATATCTCCTGATTTTTTACAAAAAATAAAAAAACATGCCCGTGTTTTCCGGAAAACTTGCCGACGTTTTCGGAAAAATATGGGCATGTTTTTTTCGTACATCAGGCACGTTCTTTTTGCGCATTGGAAAATACTTTCACTTATCCGCACATTTTTCCCTCATCCGCACAATACACTTTCTCTGCTAATCGCAAGACATATATTTTTTGCTCGCTAGCACAGCATACATTTTTCACTCACCGATACAATACACTTCTTCTACCAATCGCAAGACATATATTTTTTGCTCACTAGCACAGCATACATTTTCCATTCACTAGCACAGCAGCGCACCTTTTCCGCTAGCAAGCACAATACAAAAAAGGCCCGGAAATCTCACGACTTCCGAACCCCTATATGCAAAAATACAAAATATTATTCTTATGATTCTTTTACTTCCCAACCCAGTGCGCTGGCTCCCAATACGGCAGCATCTGCGTCCTTCAACTGAGAAAGGAGTAATTTGGTTTTACCCTTGTAGATGTTCAGCACATTTTCTTCGAGGGCTTTCTTGATAGGCTTCATGATGTAGTCGCCCGACTTAGCCAGACCGCCGAACAAGATGATTGCTTCAGGGCTTGAGAAAGCTACAAAGTTAGCCAGAGCAGTTCCCAGAATGGTTCCGGTATATTCAAAGATATTCATAGCCAGCTTGTCACCCTTCACAGCTGCATCGTATACATCTTTCGACTGAATTTCTTCCGACGGAATGTTTCTCAGCAAGCTTGGTTCAGAACGTGCAACGAGGAATTCACGTGCTGTACGAGCCACACCTGTAGCCGAGCAGTAAGTTTCCAGACAGCCTTTACGACCGCATCCGCACTGACGACCTGTAGGATCTACGATAACGTGTCCCAGCTCTCCGGCAAAACCATCGTGACCGTAAACCAGCTGACCGTTGATAACGATACCGCTACCAACACCAGTACCCAGTGTGATCATGATGAAATCCTTCATACCGCGAGCTGCACCGTATGTCATTTCACCGATAGCTGCCGCATTGGCATCGTTGGTCAGTGCCGTAGGGATACCCAGACGTTCTTCGAACATGGCAGCCAGAGGAATAACCCCCTTCCATGGCAAGTTCGGAGCAAATTCGATAGTTCCACTATAATAGTTACCGTTAGGAGCACCTACTCCCATACCTTTAATTTTTTCTGCACCGCCGAATTGCTGGAGCAACGGAAGAAGTTTCTTGCATACAGCGTCTACATATTCGTTTACATCACTGTACTGCTGTGTTTTTACTGAATCGGAAGCCAGTACATTACCACGAGAATCTACCACACCGAAAACAGTATTAGTACCACCGATGTCCATTCCCACTACATAGGGTTTTTCCATATTTATTGTCATGACATTAAATTGTTAAAGGTTAGTTATATGTGGCAAATGTACTCAATCGGAGAAAACCGAACAAATTTTTTGATAAGTTTATTTAACCCTGATGTAACTTTTTATATCTTAGCCGCGTCTAACGATACGTAGTTCAAGACACTAAATACATTCCAATATGATACGATTACAGGGCATCAACAAAACATATTATAACGGAGCACCGCTTCATGTACTGAAAGGCATCGACTTACAGATTGATAAAGGAGAATTTGTTTCCATCATGGGAGCTTCGGGGTCGGGTAAATCTACTTTACTAAATATATTAGGTATTCTCGACAATTACGATTCGGGGGAATATTACCTGAACGACGTACTGATAAAGGATCTGAGCGAAACGCGCGCGGCAGAGTACCGTAACCGCATGATCGGGTTCATCTTCCAGTCGTTCAACCTGATTTCGTTCAAGAATGCCATGGAGAACGTGGCACTGCCGCTGTTCTATCAGGGGGTGGGACGAAAGAAACGCAACGAACTGGCGATGGAGTATCTCGACAAGCTGGGACTGAAGGAATGGGCGCATCACATGCCCAACGAGCTCTCGGGTGGACAAAAGCAGCGTGTGGCCATCGCACGGGCACTGATTTCGAAGCCGCAGATTATCCTGGCCGACGAGCCGACCGGTGCGCTGGACAGCAAGACCTCGGTGGAGGTGATGAACATCCTGAAGGAGCTGCACGACCGGGAAGGATTGACCATCGTGGTGGTGACGCACGAGAGCGGGGTGGCAAACCAGACCAACAAGATCATTCACATCAAGGACGGGGTGATAGAACGGATTGAAGACAACATCGACCACAATGCCTCTCCTTTCGGCAAGAACGGTTTCATGAAATAAACAGACGGTTATGACAGACTTGATACAAGAAATATACGGTACCATCATGCGCAACAAGCTGCGTACCATTCTGACGGGCTTCTCGGTGGCATGGGGCATCTTCATGCTGATTGTGCTGCTGGGTGCCGGAAACGGACTGATACATGCCTTCGAAGGACAGTCGAGCAGAATGAAGATGAATTCCATCAAGATTTATCCGGGATACACGTCGAAACCTTTCAAGGGACTTCAGGAGGGCAGACGCCTCTCGCTCGACGAAAGCGACCGGCAGCTCACCACAGAGGCTTTCCCCAACAATGTGACGTCGACGGGAGCCAGCGTAAGCAAGGAGGGGGCTATCCTGACCTTCGGCAAGGAGCATGTATCCATCTCCCTGCAAGGGGTGTTTCCCAACTATACGGAGCTGGAGGCGGCAAAGCTGAAAGAAGGACGTTTCATCAACGACCGCGACATGAGGGAACGGCGCAAGGTGCTGGTGCTGCACGAGAAGACGGTCCGCATGCTGTTTCCCAAGACGGAAGCGCTGGGACAGTACGTCGACGTGCAGGGAGTAGCTTACCGGGTAGTGGGTATCTACGCCGACCAGAACAGTTTCTCGCCCTCGGCACTCGTACCTTTTACGACCGTCCAGCTGGTATACGGCAAGGGCGACAGCATCGACAACCTGACGTTTGCCACCGAAGGGCTGACCGACGAGGTGACCAACCAGAAGTTTGAAACGGATTACCGCAAGGCGATGGGACTGCACAAGAACTTCGACCCCACCGACCAAAGTGCCATCTGGATGTGGAACCGCTTTACACAGTACCTCCAGCAGCAGTCGGCTACCCACATTCTGCACATCGCCATCTGGGTAATCGGCATATTCACCCTGCTGAGCGGCATCGTGGGCGTGAGCAACATCATGCTCATCACCGTGCGCGAACGTACGCACGAGTTCGGCATCCGCAAGGCACTGGGAGCCAAGCCTGCCTCTATCCTGTGGCTGATTATCTCGGAGAGCGTGGCCATCACCACTTTCTTCGGCTACATCGGCATGGTGGCAGGCATCGCCGTCACGGAGTACATGAACCAGGTAACGGGCAAGCAGACCGTCGACGCGGGCGTGTTCAGCGTAACGGTCTTCGAGAATCCTACGGTAGACCTGAGCATCGCCGTCCAGGCTACCCTGACACTGATTATCGCCGGTACGCTTGCCGGACTCTTCCCCGCCCGGAAGGCAGCCCGCATCCGTCCGATAGAAGCATTAAGAGCAGACTGACATGAGAAGAATTGATTTTGACACGTGGGAGGAAATCTTCCTTACCATTACACGCAACAAGACACGAAGCGTGCTGACGGCTTTCGGCATCTTCTGGGGAATCTTCATGCTGGTGGCACTCATGGGAGGCGCACGGGGCATGCAGGACATGCTCTCGCGGCAGTTTCAGGGATTTGCCACCAACTCGGGATTCATGGCTTCCAACAATACGTCGAAGGCTTACAAGGGATTCCAGCAGGGAAGATGGTGGAGTATGGAAAATCAGGACGTGGAACGTCTGCGCAACAGCGTACCGGGACTGGACATCGTGACGGCTACCATCGCCCAGTGGGGAGTGAACATCGTATACGAGCAATACAGCATATCGGGTACGCTGAAAGGACTTTATCCGGAATACGACCGGATAGAGGAACCGCTCATCCGCATCGGACGCTCGCTGAACGAAACCGACATATGCGACCGCCGGAAGGTGTGCGTCATCGGGAAACGTATCTACGAAACGCTCTTCCCAAAGAAAGACGACCCCTGCGGCAAGTTCATCGAGATAAACGGCATCTACTACCGGGTAGTGGGAGTGAACGAGGCGACGGGCAACATGTCGGTCAACGGACAGTCGGAAACGTCGGTCGTCATTCCGTTCAGTACCATGCAGCAGAACTATAACCGGGGCAACCGCATCGACATGCTGGGATATACGGCGAAAAAAGGATATTCCATCAGTCAGGTGGAAAAAGATGTGGAACGCATCGTGAAACAGGCACACGCCATTCATCCCGACGACGAACAGGCGGTTATCCGGGTAAACGCGGAAGCCATGTTCAGCATGATGGACAACCTGTTTACGGGTATCCGTGTTCTGGGATGGCTCGTGGGACTGGGTACACTGCTTGCCGGTGCCATCGGGGTGAGCAACATCATGATGATCACCGTGAAGGAACGTACCACCGAAATCGGCATCCGCCGTGCCATCGGAGCACGCCCCAGCGACATCCTGCAACAGATTCTGCTGGAAAGCATGGTGCTTACCACCCTAGCGGGCATGGCAGGTATCTCGTTTGCCGTCTTCCTGCTCGATGCCGTAGAAAAGGGAACGTCGGAACCGGGACTGCCGGCACACTTCCTCATCAGCTTCTGGCAAGCCATCGGAGCCTGCGTCCTGCTCATCGTGCTGGGACTGCTGGCGGGACTGATTCCTGCCTACCGCGCCATGGCGATAAAACCGATAGAAGCCATACGCGACGAATAATCAACCTGACAATCGAACCATTGAAATAAAAACATAAAACCATTTATATGAAGAAATTTATCAAAGTTGGCATATTGGTGCTCATCGCACTGATATTCATAGGAACCTTCGTTTTCCTGTACCGGAAATCACAGCCGAAAGAGGCCCAGTACAACATCCAGAAAGTAGAAACGACCGACCTGGTACAGACTACCGTTGCTACGGGAAAGATTGAACCGCGCGACGAAGTGGAAATCAAGCCCCAGATTTCGGGTATCATCTCCGAAGTATACAAGGAGGCGGGACAGAAAGTGAAGAAGGGGGAAGTGATAGCCAAGGTAAAGGTCATCCCCGAACTGGGACAGCTGAACTCTGCCGAGAGTCGTGTCCGGCTGGCGGAAATGAACGGACGGCAGGCGGAAACCGACCTGACACGTATGGAGAAGCTCTACAACGACAAGCTGGTGAGCAACGAAGAATACGAAAAGACCTTGCTGGCTGCCCGTCAGGCACGCGAGGAGATTCAGGCTGCAAAGGATAACCTGGAGATTGTAAAGGAAGGTATCACCAAGAACAGTGCCTCGTTCAGCAGCACGCTCATCCGCTCTACCATCGACGGACTGATACTCGACGTGCCCATCAAGGTGGGTAACTCGGTCATCATGAGCAACACGTTCAACGACGGTACCACTATCGCTACCGTAGCCGACATGAGCGACCTGATTTTCCGTGGCAACGTAGACGAAACCGAAGTGGGACACATCCGTGAAGGGATTCCCGTGAAAATCACCCTGGGTGCCTTGCAGAACATGAAGTTCGATGCCGTACTGGAATACATCTCGCCCAAGAGCGTGGAGAACAACGGTGCCAACCAGTTTGAAATCAAGGCAGCCATTACCGTACCCGACAGTGTGACCATCCGTTCGGGCTACAGCGCCAACGCCGAAATGGAACTCCAGCGTGCCAACCACGTGCTTGCCGTTCCCGAAAGTGCCCTGGAATTTGTGGGCGACTCGGCTTTCGTGTATGTGCTGACCGACAGCGTACCTCGCCAGAAATTCGAACGCCGTGCAGTCAAGACAGGCGTCAGCGACGGTATCAAGATAGAAATCAAACAGGGAGTCGGTGCAAACGACTGTGTGCGCGGACAGAAAAAAGACAACTAATCCTCCGGAACCATGAAACTGAAACATATTCTCTTTATCGCTTCTGCCACTGCCCTGCTGCCGGTACAGGCACAGCAGAAATGGGACTTGCGGCAGTGTATCGACCACGCCATCGCCAACAACCTGAACATCAAGTTGCAGGAAGCACAGCGCGACCAGAACAAGGTGGAAGTAAGTACGGCACGAAACAATTTCCTGCCCGACCTGAACGGTAGTGCCTCGCACTCGTTCAACTTCGGACGAAGCCTCCAGTCGGATAATACGTACAAAAGTCTGAATACCCAGAATACCGGTCTGAGCCTGTCGACCAGCATCCCGCTGTTCAACGGACTGCAACGCATCAACAGCGTGGCACTCTCGAAGCTGAACCTTCAGGCTGCCATGGAGGACCTGAACAAGGCGAAAGAAGATATCAGCATCCAGGTGGCATCGGCGTACCTGCAAGTACTCTTCAACGAAGAACTGGTGAAGGTGGCCAACGAGCAACTGGCGCTGAGCAAGGAGATGCTGGACCAGAAAACGGCTTTCTATAAGAACGGGAAAGCCTCGCAAGCTGAATGGTACGAAGCCAAGGCACGCGTGGCACAGGATGAGCTTTCTGCCGTACAAGCCGAAAACAACCGCCGTCTTGCCCTGCTCGACCTGAGTCAGCTGCTGGAGCTCCCCTCTCCCGACGACTTCGGTATCGTATCGCCGGCAGTCGATTCGCTCACCAGCCTGAGCATACAGACCTCTCCCGCCGAAGTCTATGCCGAAGCGGTACTTACCAAGCCGGCTATCAAAGCAGCACAATATCGTCTGGAAGGTGCCGACAAGAACATCCGCATCGCCAAGGGAGCCTATTACCCGCAGCTCAGCTTCGGGGCAGGCATCAGCACCAGTTTCTACAACGTGTCGAGTATGGAGAACGGCAACTTCGGCTCACAGCTGCGCGACAACTTCAGCCAGTACATCGGACTCTCGCTCAGCATTCCCATCTTCGACCGCTTCAGCACCCGCAACCGTGTACGGAGCGCACGCATCCAGCAGCACACCTACTACTGGCAACTGGAGGAAAGCAAGAAAACCCTCTACAAGGAGATACAGCAAGCCTACTACAACGCCGTCAATGCCGAAACACAGTACCACAGCAGCTGCACCGCCGACGAAGCGGCACAGGCTTCCTTCCTGCTGATGAAGGAGAAATACGCCAACGGCAAGGCCAATGCCACCGAGTACAACGAATCGCGTACAGCGTGGATGAAAGCCGTGTCCGACCGCCTTCAGGCCAAATACGACTACCTGTTCCGCACCAAGATACTCGACTTCTACCGCGGCATTCCACTCACGCTGTAACATCCCCCGAAACCGACATACGTCTATATAAAAAAGAGCCGCAGGCGATACTCAACGTACAGCCTGCGGCATTTTAGTCTGTGTTACGATTTCGGAAACTCGATGTCGTGTCTAAAAACTATTTATCGATGCATTTTATAATAGTCGATGCAATTTTTATTGTCTTTCTGCTTTTTTATTTGCCGATACAAAAATGTGATAATATGATGTAGAATCGGTTACTATCGGACAAATCCGCTGCCAGATTATTTCTGTCCGGCAATCAGTGCGGCAGCCTCCAAAGGTTGGTTGGTAGTGATATAATCCACTCCCAGCGTTATCATCTTCTGCATGTCCTTCACATTGTCTACGGTCCAGACATTCACCTTCATACCCAAGTCGTGCGCTTCCTTCACCCATTCCGGATGTTTCTTAAAAACCTTGTAGTAATAATCGATACCCGTCAGTCCCTTTTCCTTCCCCTCCTTGGGAGCGATGTCACCATTCAGGTAAGCGATTTCCGAACCCGGAGTGAGGCGTACAAGCTGTTCGCACACGTTCATGCTGAACGAGATATATTCCACCTGTTTCTCCAGACCATATTCCTTTACCATCTTGACAACCGATTCGGCAATTTGGTATTCCTGAGCCTTGGTCTTGTGAGGCTTGATTTCGAGAATCAGCTGCACACCGGGCAACTTCTTTCCTGCCTCCAGATAGTCGGCCAGCGTAGGCAACGTCTCGCCGTTCTTCAGTTTCAGGTCTTTCAGCTTGTCGTATGCCGTTTCGCCGATAGTCAGCCCGTCTATCGCATCATCGTGGTTCACCACTACTACCCCGTCGGCAGTGAGCTGTACATCAAATTCAGAACCATACACCTTCGCCTCGGCAGCCTTGTTCAGTGCCGTGACAGAGTTTTGTGCCGATCCCTCCGCTTTCCAGAATCCGCGGTGGGCAATCACCTGTGTCTGAGCCTGTGCCGCCAGTGCAAGGAACGCACAGGCACAAGCCATCAGTAAGTTTCTTGTTTTCATAATCATCGTTATTTATTTTCAGTTTGTTTATCAGAACGCCTATCTCAAACCCGATCTGAACCATCAGCAATCCTGACAACACCGGCAGGAGCACCCAAAAACAGCGTTCCCAATCTGATGCGACAAAAGTAAAAGCCGGATATTACATTCACATAACTGTGATGTAAAGATAGCGTGTAATTTATATGAAGAAACTATTTCAAATTCAAACAAAACCTATATTCTCCCGTTCCGGAATGTACCATGCGGGGAAAACCAAAGCAAACATATTAACCTGCCGTATCTGTCTATGTCAGCGGGAAAGCAAGTGGTAAAAGCAGACAAAGGGCTGCAAAAAGCTGCAAAGAAATAAATACGGCTGCATCAAAACTCCATTTCAATTAAGACGGACTTTATAGCTGAACCT
>ERZ809747.434-NODE-434-length-13604-cov-4.97218_pt1 | contig 13604 bp, 8 predicted proteins | sample MGYA00520277_ERZ809747 | MGnify/ENA primary metagenome ERZ809747 (study PRJEB31588, sample SAMN03401218) | human gut metagenome | study: EMG produced TPA metagenomics assembly of the PRJNA231909 data set (A prospective, longitudinal analysis of the...
GGAACTACCATTTATAATCCTCATCAGATAATTGATATATTACATTTGCCGGAACTGGTTGTTCCTGTTGCGACAATAACCGTTGGTTACCCTGACGAATCTCCTGCTCAGCCCGATCGTTTGCCGATAAAGGGTATTATACACAAAGAAGTTTATCATGATTATACACCGGAAGATATAGATGAAATTTTTGCTTACAAAGAATCTCTTCCTGAAAACCGACAGTTTGTAGAAATCAATCATACCGAGACTTTAGCGCAGATTTTTACAGATATCCGTTATAAAAAGGCAGACAATGAAGCTATGTCGGATATCTTGAAGAAAACGCTGAAAGCACAGAAATTTGATAAATAAAAAATATTACTCAGTTTCCAGCCTTGTATTTCTTTTTTCTGTTCTGCGTTGATTGGAAAGTGGAACAGGTGCTTTAGCACAGGGCTGGGGAAATTTTAAATAATAAAAATCGCCCTCTCAAAAATTTTATTTGAATTTCAGAGGGGGCGATTTCTATTTTAATTTGATGATAATCCGGGATGTTGGGAATGTGAATCTTTAGCTGTAATACATTTCCTTTTTCTTCGGGTACCGATGTTTTCATCTTTATTTTTGATGCAAGCTGGCTTCTATTTCTTCAATCTCAGCCTTGAATGCTTTGTCTACTTCCACCTGATCTTTTACTATCTTGCAGGCATGAAGTACGGTAGCATGATCCTTATTACCGATGAGTTGACCAATCTTGGATGAAGAAGTGTCTGTATGTTTTTTAGCTAAATACATAGCAACCTGACGTACCTGAACTACTTCACGTTTACGGGTCTTGGTATGGATCGTTGAAGCGTCTACTTTGTAATGGCTGCATACTTTTTCAATGATATTGTCAACAGTAAGCGGCTTGACCTCGGCGCAGCGTACAGCTTTGCGAACAATACGTTGAGCTAAGTCCAGATTGATTTCGCGCTTCAGCTGGATAGAATATACCAGCAGTGAGTTTACGATACCTTCCAATTCACGTACGCTTTCGTTTACGTTCTCTGCAATGTAACAGATAACAGATTCCGGAATAACCAGTCCGTCGCGACGGATCTTGTCACGTAAGATGTTTTTACGCAATTCGATATCCGGCTTTTCCAGTTCGGCCACAAGTCCCCATTTGAAACGAGTCAACAAACGATCCTCCATACCCTGCAACATTACGGGAGCACGGTCGGATGTAAGAATCAATTGCTTGCCGTTCTGGTGCAAGTGGTTGAAGATATGAAAGAAAGTATTCTGCGTCTTTGTAACTCCGGCAAATTCCTGAATATCATCGATTATCAGGACATCAATAGTCTGATAGAAACTGATGAAATCATTAAAGTGATTTGTACGTACAGAGTCGGTATATTGTACCTGAAACAAGTGAGCAGAAACGTAGAGCACACGCTTTTCCGGATACAATTCCTTGATACGTGTACCGATAGCATTGATGAGGTGAGTTTTTCCCACACCCGACGGACCGTACAAAAACAACGGGTTGAATGTACGTGCCGGATTTTGAGCTACAGTTTCGGCCACTGTTCTAGAGAACTCATTGCTGGTTCCCTTTATGAAGTTTTCGAAATTATAGTTTGGATTCAAATGCGGGTCCAGATCCTGTACAGCCGGAGCTTGCAGCAGGCTGGGTGCTTTATTAGCATTATGTATAGGAGTCTGCGGGGGCAAAGCAGACGAGCGCTCTGTCCCTTTCATGTCAATAGCTATATGATTTGTCTTATCGGTGAGAATAGAATACATCAATTCTGTTCCCTCACCAATCTCCTTATATATAGCGGCACGCAAAAGTCCCACATATTTTTCTTCTAAGTATTCATAGAAGAAAGGACTGGGGACTCCGATTGTCAAGGCCTTATCCTCAAATTTTAATGGTACGACAGGTTCGAACCATGTTTTATAGGCTGTCGCATTCACGTTGTCTTTTATGAAATTCAAGCAACGTTTCCATAATACAATAGCCTGATTGTTCTCAATCATATTTAATCTGTTATTAATAAAGCGAAACTTCTACGCTTGCAAAGTTCGTAATCTATTTTCAGAAAAACAAATGTCTTTTTACTTGCTTTTTTGATTATTCTTGTAATATATTGCAAATCAGTATATTATTGCCGTTCTTTCCTATCTTGAAAAATGTTCAGATTTGTCGGTTTGCAAGAAGTTGTTTCTCAAATAATTATATATTTGTGTTCCCCTTTTTGAATAATAACTCGCTAATATCTTTTGGTTGAATATCAGCGAGTTATTATCTTATCTCGTAGGAGATTATCTTATTTGATTATTTAGAATATTTCTATATAACGAAAATCAGTTATCCTTTTTCCCGAAAAGAGAGAAGTGTACATAACGTTTGGGGTGTGCTTTTAGATCCTCCAGCAGGCTGGCTGCATTGGCTGTTGTTGCATTCAGGTTATTGTATAAGCTGGAATCGTTCATCAGCAGTCCTAAAGTGTTGTCTTTTCTATTCAATTTATCGGTTAGCAGATATACATTATGAAGGGTTGAGTCTGCTTTAGCCAAAGTAGATGCATAATCAATACCTTTTAAATTATCGCTGATCGTCTTGAGATTTTCTGTAATAGCGGTTACGTTGCTGGTCAGTTGTGGAACATCCGTTGCCATCAGTCTGTTCAGTTGTGTGCTTGTTGCGCTCAGTGATGCAGTCAGTTGTTCGGCGTTATGCAGGGTTTTGCTCAGGGCAGGGTCGGCAAGCAGTTTGTTGAGTGATCCCAGAATGGAATCCAGCTTTGGCAGCATCTGTTCCATTTTAGGAAGCAAATCTTTTTCGGCTGCGCCCAATATTCCTGTATTTGCTACGCCTGGCAGTGTGTCGCCTTCATTATAATATGTATTACTATCGTGGTTCAGTAACAGGTTCATCTTTACAGTTCCCAGCATTTCGGTTATCAGTTCGGCACTACTTCCTGTAGGAATTTTCATTTCCTCATCCATTTCTATGCCAACTACTACGTGTCCCGGTTTCTGATAATTGTATTGTATGTCGCGTACGATACCCACTTTGAAGCCATTAGCGAACACAGGGCTGGATTGTGCAAGTCCATTAATGTCGGTAAACTCTACATGGTAGTAACTTTCCGGTTTAAACATATTAATACCTTTCAGGTAATTGACTCCACAAAAGAGAATAATCAATGCGGCAATTCCTGCCAAACCTATTTTTACTTCTTTTCTCATATCTATCTGGATTCTTTTTATTATCTGTTTTTCTTAAATTCTCTGATGGCCTGGTTGATGTTCATTTTTTCTCCGTTCTTGAATGCTATGATGAAGGCATCCTTGAACTTGCTGTCTACTTTGTTTCGTTTCAGGCGAAGTATGCGGTTGTAGTCAGTGCTTTCCCCATAAGTGTATTTGTAAATTCCATTTTCCTTGTAATAGCTTACTGGCGAAAGTCCTTTCAGTAGCCTGCTCTTCGACGGAAGAACTCTGTCGGAGGTCAGTATCTGAATCTTGAATACCGGTTTGGAAGTTTCTTGTTTTGAACTTTCCTTTGAAGCACTGCGTACCGGTTCTTGTGCAGGAATTGTTTCCTGACTTTGCGGACTTTCTATGTTTTCAGGTTGTGGTACAGGTTGTTCTGCCATCATGTCTTCTTCCGGTTCGCTGGCAGGCATTACGCTTGTTGCACTCTTACGGCTGCGTTGTTTGTAATTGAGGAATGCCTGATAGATACTTTTTGCCAGTGCAGAAGAGCCATTGTCCGAAAGCAGATAGGTTTCTTCCGTAGGATTGGTAATATATCCGAGTTCAATCAATACGCTGGGCATGGATGTTTCCCGGAGAACCAGGAATCCCGCCTGATGTACTCCCTTGTCTACCCGGCGGGCACTTTGATGGAACTGTTGTTGTATCATTGTGGCAAAACTTACGCTTTGCGACATATATTTATCTTGCAGGAACTCGAAGATGATATAACTTTCCGCCGAATTGGGGTTGAATCCGGCATAACGTTGCTTGTAATCGTCTTCTATCAAGATAACCGAGTTTTCTTTCTTTGCCACTTCCAGATTGTCTTGTGTACGGTGCAATCCTAATGTATACGTTTCCGTACCACTGACTTTGCTGCTTCGTGAGGCTACAGAATTGGTATGTATCGAGATAAACAAGTCAGCTTTTGCATTGTTTGCTATTTCAGCCCGTGTATGAAGCGGTACAAATGTATCTTTCTTGCGGGTGTAAACGACTCGTGTGTCGTTGCAGTTGTTTTCGATAAGACGGCCCAGTTTCAGCGCAACGTTCAGATTGATGTTCTTTTCGCGTCCACGTCTACCTATTGCACCGGGGTCATTCCCTCCGTGTCCCGCGTCGATGACTACGGTAAATCGCTTCTGAGGGGCGGCCTGTACGTGCTCGGGCTGACCGGATATCAGTAAGATACAAATGATATATAGTATGTTGAATATATTCTTTTTCATATAACTTATCCGTTTGCAAAGGTAATAGTTTTTTTGTACTCTATCTTCATTTAGGTTGATAAGAATTAACTAATCAGTAGATAACGCCTATAAAAACAATTAAAAATACAATATGTTTCATGGGTTTTGTGTAATTTTGCCGTTCGTTAAATCAGAACATTTATGTTACAGTTTATAAAAAATTGGACGCTTCCCCTTGCCATGCTTGTCGGGGTAATCGGCTATTTCTGTTTTGCCGCTTTCGATTTTCTGACTCCGACAAAGCCTGTTGTAAAAGTAATGATAGCATGGCTTACTCCTTTTCTTATTTTTGCTCAGCTATTGTTGACGTTCTGCAAGGTAGAAGTCAAGGAACTTGTGCCGCAGCGTTGGACAATCTGGCTGTTGCTTATCCAGTTCGTATCTTGCGTGATAATAGCATCTTTGCTGATTTTTCTACCTTTGGATGAATACTGGAGCGTGGCTCTGCAAGGAACGATGGTTTGCTTGATTTGTCCTACAGCCACAGCTGCTGCCGTCATTACCGGAAAGTTGGGTGGAAGCGCGGCTTCACTGACTACCTATACTTTGCTGTCGAATTTGCTGGCTGCTGTTATCGTACCACTGGTTTTTCCGCTGGTCGAGCCTTCGGACATGGCTTTCGGTGAATCTTTCCTTCGTATTTTGGGCAAGGTCTTCCCGTTGCTGCTGTTCCCTTTCTTTACGGCTGTGTTGCTGCGCCGCTTCTGTCCGCCGGTTCATCGCTTTCTGGTAGGTCTGAAAGACATGGCGTTTTATCTGTGGGCAGTGGCTTTGATTATCGTGATGGGACAGACCACCAAGTCGGTAGTCGAGGGAGATACTTCCATCGGCGAAGAATTTCTGATTGCATTTTTTGCCCTTGTCGTTTGTTGCCTTCAGTTCTGGGCCGGGAAAAACATCGGAGGTTTGTACTCCGACCGTATCAGCGGTGGGCAGGCACTGGGGCAGAAGAATACAGTCCTGGCAATATGGATGGCATGTACCTACCTGAATCCGGTTTCGGCGATAGCACCGGGAAGCTATGTCGTATGGCAGAATATAATCAATAGCTGGCAACTTTGGAAGAAAAGAAAGAAAGGTTAATACTGTATGTCTGGCATGGACAGAAGTTATTGAGTGTCGATACAGATATTTCCCCTGAAGGCGGACGGTTAATATTGATTAAGGGTTCTTCGGGAATTGGAATAAAGCTCGGAATGTTTCCGGGCTTTTTTATTATGTGAAATACGATAAGATGCAACTGTTTCTGCTTGAAAATCAATCGTATGGCTATGGTAATGTCTTTTTATGCGGTTGTTTTCGGATACCGTTTAGCTTCTTTTTTATTTGTATGCTGGAAAGTCATTAAAGATTTGTACAAAAAAAATAAGAATTTGTACAAATCTTAAAAAAACGTCGAGACGTTTTGGCGGAGATCTCCCGATATCATTAAAAAACATGCTGCTTTACAACCTTTAACAAACTGTCTATATGCTGGAGAAAGGTCCGGATATGATCCAATATGTTTTTATTTTTGTTGCATTTCGGATAATTTATAATTTAATATATGTCTTTTCCCTGATTTACTTTTTTGTTATGAAAATAATTCACTATCTATTCTTAAAATATTTAATTAATTAATCGGTTTCTCTGATTTTTATTTTTACCTTTGTATATGGTAATTACTCGAAAGGAGTGTTTTACCATATTTAGTTTTCACTTAAATCTTATCTTACCGTATGAAAGAAATTTCAGTTAGCTTCATGAGCTTGCTCTGTGTTTTTCTGTCCAGTACTCTTTTCTCTTGTTCTTCAAAAGAAACATTAAGTTCTGATTATGAAGTTATTCCTAAACCTTTGACTGTGAAGAGTGAAGGAAGTACTCCTTTTCTGCTCGAAGATGGAATTACCGTCGTCTATCCGGAAAATAATGAAAGAATGCGTGAAAATGCTGAATTGTTGGCGACTTATGTAGCCAAACAGACGGGGCTGAAACTGAATCCCCGGGCCGGAATGCCTGTCGACGGTGCTATTTGTCTGACGCTCGATTTGAGTGACGATAATAAAGAAGCCTATAAACTTGTGGTAAACGACAAGCGGATTTGTATTTCCGGAGCTTCCGAAGCTGGAGTCTTTTACGGAATCCAGACCTTGAGAAAGTCTTTGCCCGTTGCCCAGAATATAAATGTAAGTCTTCCGGCAGTAGAAATTTACGACAAGCCACGCTTTTCCTATCGCGGGGCCATGTTGGATGTAGCCCGTCATTTCTTTACGGTAGACGAAGTGAAGACCTTTATCGATATGTGTGCCCTGCATAATATCAACCGTTTTCACTGGCATTTTACCGACGATCAGGGATGGCGTATCGAAATCAAGAAATACCCCAAGCTGATGTCGGTGGCATCGCAGCGTAAGGAAACGGTGGTAGGCCGCTGGTGTAGTGGTATATACGACGGAACTCCTTATGGCGGTTATTATACGCAGGACGAAATCCGCGATATCATTGACTATGCAGCCAAGCGTTACATTACGATTATTCCGGAAATTGACTTGCCGGGGCACATGCAGGCTGCTCTTACGGCTTATCCGGAGTTAGGATGTACGGGAGGACCGTATGAGGTGAGAGAAACCTGGGGCGTATCGGATGATGTGCTGTGCGTAGGAAATGATTCTACGTTGCAGTTTGTAAGAGATGTATTGTCTGAAGTAGCCGACCTGTTCCCGTCGGAATACATTCATATCGGAGGTGACGAATGTCCAAAAGTACGCTGGAAAGAATGTCCGAAGTGTCAGGCACGTATCAAGGCGTTAGGGCTGAAATCGAATGCGAAGCATACTAAAGAGGAACGTTTGCAGAGTTATATGATTGCGGAAGCCACGAAGTGTCTGAACGAAAAAGGCAAGCAGATTATCGGCTGGACCGAGGTTCTGGAAGGAGGACTGGTTCCGGGTGCTACCTTGATGTCGTGGATTGGAGAAAGCGGAGGCATTGAAGCCGCACGTCAGCATCACGATGTCATTATGACTCCGAATACTTATATGTATTTCGATTACTATCAGTCGAAACAGGTAGAAGACGAGCCGCTGGCCATCGGTGGATATTTGCCGATAGAAAAAACATATAACTATGAACCTATGCCTAAAGAGTTGACAAAGGAAGAGCAACAATATATAAAAGGAGTACAGGCTAATCTGTGGACCGAATATATTCCTTCCTTCAGTCAGGTACAGTATATGATTCTTCCGCGCATGGGAGCTTTGGCAGAAGTACAGTGGAGCGATCCTTCCCGTAAGGATTATAAAGATTTCCTGACCCGTATTCCTCGGCTTACAGCCATATACGATTGCTACGACTGGACATATGCCACTCACGTATTCGATGTAAATGTAGATATTAAGGCTGATACGGTGAAACACGTACTAAGCGTACAGTTGAGTACCATGGCCGACGATCCTATTTATTATACACTCGACGGTCAGGATCCTACAGAAGAATCGGCTAAGTATACAGGTCCGTTTACGATAGATAAGGATGCCATTCTGAAAACGATGGCCGTACACCCTTCACGTACGAGCAAGATTTCCATCGATACCATCCGTTTCAATAAGGCGACGCTGAAACCTGTCAAGCTGCTTCAGCCCAATCAGGAAAGTTTCAGCCCCGACGGTCCGGTAGTGCTGGTCGACGGTCGCCGTGGAAATCATAGTTTCGATACCGGAGCGTGGGTAGCTGTTGCCGGCAACGACTTGGAAGCTGTCATTGATATGCAAGGCGAAACTACATTGAGTTCGGCTACTATTCATGTTTATGTCAGAAAAGATGCATGGCTGTTCGATGCGAAGAAATTCTCGGTTGCCGTTTCCAGCGACGGGAAAAACTATAAAGAAGTTGCCTCACAGGATTATCCTGCCATGCAGCCCTCGGACGGTGATACCATTGCCGAGCATAAACTATCGTTTGAGCCTTGTAAAGCCACTTATGTCAAGATAAAGGTTGTAAGCGAAAAGCGTATGCCCGAATGGCATTTGAATGCAGGACTTACCCCGTATCTGCTGGTTGATGAAATAATTTTAAACTAATGAGTATATGAAAGTTTCATTGTTGTCTCTTGTTGCTTTTGTTCTGTTGCTGGCTGGCAGCTGTACAACCAAAAAAGATGTGGGCATTACGCCCGAGCCTCTTTCGTATTCTTTTGGTGAAGGTTCCTTTGAGTGGAATAAAGATACGCATATTGCTTTCGATGGCAATAAGGATGCTCAGAAGATTATGGAAACGGCATTTTCTGAAACCACTTTCCCGGTTGTCTTTGGTACTGCTAGTGATGATGGAAATTGCATTCGGCTGGAGGTGGTCGACTCAATCGGTGGAGTAACATCCCCTGAAGCTTACTCACTGCATGTCGGAAAAGATGGAGTAGTAATAAAAGCTTTGTCGGATGCCGGATTGTTTTATGGCGTACAGAGCCTGATACAGTTGGCTGAACAAGGAAAGGGAAGTGTTCAGGCTATAGAAATCTTAGATGAACCCCGTTTCCCTTATCGTGGTATCATGCTCGATGTGTCCCGCCATTTCCGCTCGAAGGATTTTGTGAAAAAACAGATTGATCTATTGTCACATTATAAATTCAACAGACTGCATCTGCACCTTACCGATGCGGCAGGATGGCGAATCGCTATTGACAAATACCCACGTCTGACTCAGTATGCTGCTTGGAGAAAAGGAAAGACATGGAAAGAATGGTCTAATAGTGGTGCTAACTATTGCGAAGAAACCGATCCCGAGGCACAAGGAGGTTATTACACAAAAGATGATATTCGCGAAATGGTTGAATATGCTCGTCAGCATTGTATCACTATCATTCCTGAAATAGAGATGCCTTCCCATTCGAATGAAGTGCTGGCCGCCTATCCGGAACTGTCGTGTACACACGAACCGGGCAAGCAGTCTGATTTCTGTGTCGGAAATGAAAAGACGTTCGAGTTCCTCGAAGATGTACTGACCGAGGTTATGGAACTCTTCCCTTCTGAATATATTCATATCGGAGGGGATGAAGCTTCGAAGGCCTCATGGAAAACCTGTCCGTTGTGTCAGAAACGCATGAAAGAAGAGGGCCTGAAAGATGTAGACGAATTGCAGAGTTATTTGATACATCGTATTGAACGTTTCCTGAATGACCATGGACGCAACCTGTTGGGATGGGATGAAATCCTTCAGGGAGGATTGGCTCCAAACGCTACCGTCATGTCATGGCGTGGCGAGCAGGGAGGTATCGATGCAGCCTTGTCCGGACATCATGCAATAATGACTCCGGGAGAGTATTGTTATTTCGACGCTTATCAGGACGCGCCATATTCTCAGCCGGAAGCAATCGGAGGGTATCTTCCTTTGAATAAGGTTTATTCTTATAATCCAGTACCCGATTCTTTGAGCACCGATATCCGGAAGATGATTTTGGGTGTACAGGCTAATTTGTGGGCAGAATATATTCCGACCGATGAACATATGGAGTATATGCTTTATCCGCGTGCGATTGCTTTGGCCGAAGTGGCATGGACCGTGCCGGAAAGAAAATCATGGGACTCTTTCCGCGAACGAATCCTGAAAATTATTCCGGAATTGAAGGCTAAAGGATATAATTCTTTCGATTATGCTAAGGAAATAGGCAATAGAAAAGAGTATGGTGAACCTGTAAAACATCTGGCAGTAGGCAAAAAGGTTACTTTTAATATCCCTTATTGGCCAAATTATCCGGCAAACGGTGAAAAAACCTTGAACGATGGCTTGCGTGGAGGCTGGAATTATAACGATAAGCGTTGGCTGGGCTTTGCAGACAACCATCGGATGGATGTGGTCATCGATTTGGAAAAAGTAATGAAAATTCATTCAGTATCTGCCGAATTTATGCAGATTTGCGGGCCTTATGTATTCATGCCGTCGGAAGTTATTATATCATCTTCTGTCGATGGAAAGGAATATACTCAGTTGACAGCCATTCATCATCAAGTACAAAAAGATGATTCTGTGTCATTTAAGAAGTTTGGCTGGGAAGGAGAAGCGGATGCCCGTTATGTCAGATATCAGGCTATGGCTGATTCTTTATATAAGGATGGCATTCAATTTGTTGATGAAATCATTGTAAAATAAAATGATATATTAAGTAATTTATTTTTATATCCTTGTAATTTTAAATTAATTAATTATATTTAAAATTACAAGGATAATTATTTTATTTTCACACGATATATATAAAAAATAGTTATATTTGCATTCGCTTTTAAAAGGTAGATACCTTAAATTAATAACAAATTAAACCTTAATCTATGAAACGAAGTAAATTATCAAAATTACTCTTGTTTTTGCTGATTGCCTCTGGTCATAATGTAGCATTGTATGCTACCGAAAGTGGTATTTCAGTATCTAATGGATCGTTGTCATCTAGTTCTGTGGCAAAGGTCACCACAACAGGTCAGGTTGTTGACGCTAAAGGCGAACCTCTGATTGGAGTAAGTATCCTTGAAGTTGGTACGACTAACGGTACAATTACCGACATAGATGGTAACTTTACATTATCTGTAAATGAAGGTGCAACACTGGAAATCTCTTATATCGGATATAAGACTCAGACTTTGCCTGTTCGCGCTAAGTTGGGACAAATTGTAATGAAGGAGGACACTGAAGTTTTGGATGAAGTCGTTGTAACAGCTTTGGGTATCAAGCGTTCACAGAAAGCCTTGAGCTATAATGTACAGGAAGTGAAAGGTGATGCTCTGACAGCTGTGAAGGATGCAAACTTCATGAACTCATTGGCTGGTAAAGTTGCTGGTGTGCAGATCAGTAGTGGTGCAACTGGAGCCGGTGGTGCAGCTCGTGTTGTCATGCGTGGTATGAAATCTTTGACAAAAGATAACAATGCTCTGTATGTAATCGATGGTGTGCCTGTCTTTAATACTGGTTCAAGTGGTGGTGAAGGACAATATGGATCTATGGGTGGTTCTGATGCTGTAGCCGACCTGAACCCGGATGATATTGCTAGTGTCAGCATGATGACCGGTCCGTCTGCTGCTGCCTTGTATGGTTCTGCTGCTGCAAATGGTGTTGTTTTGATTACAACGAAGAAAGGTCAGACTGAAAAAACAAATCTTACAGTATCGAATAGTACTACTTTCTCCAAAGCTTATATCATGCCTGAAATGCAGAACCGTTATGGTACAAGTGCTGGTTTGCTTAGCTGGGGTGCTGCAACTGATAGAAGATACGATCCGTCTGACTTCTTTAACACTGGAACAAACATCATTAACTCTATAGCTCTGTCTACCGGTAATGCTAAGAATCAGACTTATCTGTCTGCTTCTACAACCAATTCTGATGGTATTTTACCGAATAACAGCTATAATCGTTATAACTTTACTGCTCGTAATACTACTAACTTTTTGAATGATCGCTTGACATTGGATATCGGTGCTCAGTACATTATTCAGAATAACAAGAACATGGTATCACAAGGACAGTATTACAACCCGCTGCCAGCTTTGTATTTGTTCCCGCGTGGCGATAACTTCGATGAAATTCGTTTGTATGAACGTTACGATACAGACTACGGTTACATGAAGCAATATTGGCCTTATGGTGATGGTGGTATGTCTTTGCAGAACCCTTATTGGATTCAGAACAAGATATTACGTACTTCAGAAAAGAAACGTTATATGTTGAACGCTTCTTTGAAATGGAAGGTGACCGACTGGTTCAATATCACGGGACGTGTCAATCTGGATAACTCGGATTATCGCAATCGCAGCGAAAAGTCGGCTTCTACGTTGACTACCTTCTGTGGTGTGAATGGTGGTCTGGAAGATGCAATGCGTCAGGAACGTTCAATTTATGCCGATGTTCTGGGGAATATTGACAAGACATTTGGAGAGTTCCGTTTGAATGCGAACTTTGGTGCATCTATCTATCATACTTCCATGAATCAGTTGTCTATAGCCGGCGACTTGAAGATTCCGAATTTCTTCCAGATGAATAATATCAACTATTCGGCTAACTACAAGCCGGATCCTCAAGGATATGATGATGAAATTCAGAGTGTTTTCGCAAGTGCAGAATTAAGCTGGAGAAATCAGTTGTATTTGACTGTAACGGGACGTAACGACTGGGATTCTAAGTTGGCTTACTCTAAACATCCTTCGTTCTTCTATCCGTCTGTCGGTTTGTCAGCTGTATTGTCTGATATGCTTGAGTTGCCGGAAGTTATTTCTTACGCAAAGATTCGAGGATCATATACTATTGTGGCTTCTTCGTTTGATCGTTTCTTGACCAATCCGGGTTATGTGTACAATGCACAGACTCATAACTGGGAAAATCCGACAGTTTATCCGATGGATGATATGAAACCGGAAAAAACTAAATCATGGGAAATTGGTCTTAACTTGAAGTTCTGGGAAAATCGTTTCAACTTGGATGCAACTTATTATCGTTCAAATACATTGAATCAAACATTTAGTGTTGATATTCCTCCATCTTCTGGTTATAATAAGGCTATTGTTCAGGCTGGTAATGTACAGAACCAGGGTGTGGAATTAGGTTTAGGTTTCCACGATGAATGGGCTGGATTTGGCTGGTCTACGAATGCAGCATTTACATTGAACCGTAATAAGGTTATTCGTCTGGCAAGTGGTAGTGTGAATCCTGTTACAGGAGAAGAAATCCAAATGGAGAACATGCCTGTTGGTTGGCTAGGTAAGGAAAACGTAGCGCCTCGTGTTATCTTGACTGAAGGTGGCTCTATGACAGATATTTATGTATATAACCAGTTGACTCGCGATAATAACGGTAATATCAAGGTTGACCAAAACGGAAATCTGTCGATGACTTCTTCTTCAACCCCGACTAAGGTAGGCGATTTGGATGCTGACTTCAATTTGGGTTGGACTAACCACTTTACTTATAAAGGTATTGATTTAGGAGTTGTATTGTCTGCTCGAGTTGGTGGTTTGGCTTATTCTGCTACGCAAGGTATTTTGGATTACTATGGTGTATCCGAAGCTTCTGCTACAGCTCGTGACAATGGAGGCATTCCTATTAATAATGGTCTGGTTACTGCACAGAAATATTATCAGACAATTGGTACCGGTGAAGGTG
>ERZ809747.513-NODE-513-length-11630-cov-8.39559_pt1 | contig 11630 bp, 9 predicted proteins | sample MGYA00520277_ERZ809747 | MGnify/ENA primary metagenome ERZ809747 (study PRJEB31588, sample SAMN03401218) | human gut metagenome | study: EMG produced TPA metagenomics assembly of the PRJNA231909 data set (A prospective, longitudinal analysis of the...
TAGAGCACCAGCCTGTCACGCTGGGGGTCGTCGGTTCGAGCCCGATCCGGGTCGCTTCGTCGGAATGTCAGACATTTGTCTGGCGGTCTTACAAGTAAGACCGCCGCAACAAATTCTGAAATTCCTCCTCTTCCCCACAAAATCTTGCTTCGCAAGCTTTCGCGGGGATCCCGAAATTCGAGAGAATCGCTCGGGAGGGTGCGAGGATAAATGCACCGAATATGCGGCCGTAGCTCATCTGGTAGAGCGCCACCTTGCCAAGGTGGAGGTAGCGAGTTCGAGCCTCGTCGGCCGCTCCAAATGGAGCAGCAACAGTTGCTCCGAATATGGTGACGTGGCCAAGTGGTAAGGCAAGGGTCTGCAAAACCCTCATCCACCAGTTCAAATCTGGTCGTCACCTCCAAAAGATTCCCGGGTGCTGAGGCATCCGGGATTTTTTGTCGTTTTGCTCGTTAAATAATCTACTTATTGGGAAAATCTTGTCTTCCCTCTTCGCTCTGTGCTATGCTAAAAGAGTCAGCGCTGTCCATCGTGGTGCTCTGCATCGTTTTGTTCAGCACCCCCATTGAGGGCTATATGAGCTACGCTCTCAACCGCATCTTCGACACCGCCATGGGCGTCATCGCAGCGCTGCTGGTCAATTACTTTCTGCCCCGGCCCCGGGTCGTTTCCCTCTGGGAAGGATTCAAAGGGCTGTTCAAGGAAGATAGTAAGGTTTGAATGCTTGACAATCCTCGATAAAACGTATATAATGAAAGCAAGAAAGGTGCTGTCCTGCAAAATGGTCAGCTCCCTCCTAGCAAATCAAAGAAATGACCGCTCAGGTTGGGAAGTCTGGGGCGGTCATTTTCTTTGTCAGTCATCGGAATTATGTTTTGTGCTCGGCTTGTCCCGAAAGACATCCCTCGCGATCATCCATGTCACCTGAATGACACCAATGATCACTGTAGCCAGAAGGCCCAGAAGTACAAGTACAAGATTCAGATCCGTCATAAAGACTCCTCCTTAAACATTCATCATGAACTATCACTCAAAATGTCCGGAGGACGACAAAGCTGGCCTCCTCCGGACGATGTCAGGAGGAAGTCTGACCACCTGCATTTGCAGACAGCACCTTTCAGGACAGAATAACCCATCCATGAATATAGAATAACACACTTTTCGACGATTTGCAATCCGATTCATGCGCCCCGCTCCGGCGGGGCGCTTTTCTTTTGCCCTCCGGCGTGATACAATGGGCATACTATCATTTTCCCTGAAAGGAGGCCGCGCCATGCCTGCCGAACTTCACACCACCCTCACGCCGGACACCCCAGTACGCTATCTCAAGGGCGTCGGCCCCAAGACTGCCGAGCGGTTCGAGAAGCTGGGCATCCTGACCCTCAGCGACCTGCTCTGCCACTATCCCCGCCGGTATCTGGATTTTTCAAAGCCCTACTCCATCGCCGAGGCCCCCGCCGACACCGAGTGCGTCGTGAAGGCTGAAGTGTTTGCAAAGCCCGGCGGGCGCATCCTGCCGGGCGGGCGGCGGATGGAGCGCATCACCGCCGGGGACGATGTATCCAGCCTCGAGATCACGTGGTTCAATAATCCATACGCTGCCCAGAAGCTGGAGCTGGGGCAGGAATACTATTTTCAGGGCATCGTGACGGGCGGGATGCTCCGCCGTCAGATGGTCAACCCGCAGGTGCGCACCGACGCGCAGGTGAAGTCGTCGCCTTTCGAGGCTGTCTATCCCCAGACCGAGGGTCTGACCAGCAGCGCCATCGCCAAGTGCGTCCGCCAGCTCCTCCCCCACGCGGAGCTTCTGCCCGACCCGCTGCCCTCCGAGATGCTGAAAAAATACCGCCTGCTCTCCAAGGCAGACGCCGTCCGGGCCATCCACTGCCCCGCCACCGAGGAGGAAGCCTTTGCGGCGCGGCGGCGGCTCATCTACGAAGAGCTGCTGGTCTTACAGCTGGGTATCGGGCGGATGAAGAACCACGGCGCGGCCTCCACCGGCGCGCCGATGAAGAAGGCCGACCCCTCCCCTTTCTGGGAGTCCCTGCCCTTCTCCCCCACCGGCGCACAGCGGCGGGCCGTGGAAGAGATCCTGACCGACATGTCGGGCGAAACGTCCATGAACCGCCTTTTGCAGGGCGACGTGGGCAGCGGCAAAACGCTGGTGGCGGCTGCGGCCATCTGGGCCTGCATCCGGGCCGGGTATCAGGCCGCACTGCTGGCCCCCACCGAGATCCTGGCCAGCCAGCACGCCGAGAACCTGAACCGCCTGCTCTCCCCCTTCGGGATGCGGGTGGCCCTGCTCACCGGCGGCATGAAGGCCGCCGCACGCCGCACCACCCTCGCCGCCATCCGGGACGACGAGGCCGACCTCATCGTGGGTACCCACGCCATCCTCAGCGAGGGCGTGGAGTTCGCCCGGCTGGGTCTGGCCGTCGTGGACGAACAGCACCGCTTCGGTGTGCGCCAGCGGGGCCTGCTGGCCGAAAAGGCCGCGAATCCCCACCTGCTGGTCATGAGCGCCACCCCCATCCCCCGGACGCTGGGGCTGCTGATGTACGGCGACCTCGACATCTCCATCCTCGACGAGCTGCCGCCGGGCCGCAAGCCCGTCAAGACCCGCTGCATCACCGGCAAAAAGCGGGCCGACCTCTACGGCTTCCTTGATAGAGAAATCGATTCCGGACGACAGGTATATATCGTCTGCCCTGCCATCGAGGATGCGGGCGGCAGCGGCCTGAACGCCGTCAAGAGCTACTATGAGGACATCGCAAAAGCCTATCTGCCGGACCGCCGGGTGGGCCTGATGCACGGCAAGCTCAAGCCGAAGGAAAAGACCGAGGTGATGGACGACTTCAAATCCGGACGTCTGGACGCCCTCGTGTCCACCACCGTCATCGAAGTCGGCGTGGACGTGCCGAATGCGACGGTCATGGTCATCGAAAACGCCGAGCGGTACGGCCTGAGCGCACTGCACCAGCTGCGCGGGCGTGTGGGACGCGGCGCAGCGGAGAGCTGGTGCTTCCTCGTCAGCGACAATGCCTCCGAGTCGGTGCAGAAGCGGCTCAAGTTCCTCTGCTCCACCTCCGACGGCTTCGCCGTGGCGCAGTACGACCTTGAGACCCGCGGCCCCGGCGACTTCTTCGGGAGCCGCCAGCATGGTCTGCCGACCTTGCAGATCGCCGATTTGATGAACGACACCCGCACCCTCCACGCGGCCCAGAGCGAGGCTGCGGCCCTGCTGGCCGAAGACCCGCTTCTCGAGCGGCCCGAACACGCCCTGCTGGCCCGTCAGGTGGAGCAGATGTTCGACAAAGCCGGTGCAATGAATTGAGTAACGAAAAAGGACTGCCTGCGGCAGTCCTTTTTCGTTATCTTCTCTTCCACCACGGCTTCTTCTCGCCGATGCTCACTACATCGCAGAAGAGGCAGCGGCTCTTGGTAGAGAGCTGCACATCCTTGTGATGGCAGCCGAAGAACCATTTCTCGTAGGTCGTTTTCATGACGATCTTGTCGAGGAAGAGGTGCAGCCGGTTATTCTCGCCCTCTGCCAGCACACTAAAATCCAGAAACTTGCTTGGCGCGTCGTGGGTCAGCACATAATCTACCTGCCAGCCGTTCACTTCCAGTGCGGCCTCGCAGCGGGCGTATTCCTCGTCCGAGGGCATCTCCTGCGGCCACCAGTTGACGTGGGCTTCCCGCTCTTCCTTGTCCGGGCTTTCCGCTCCGCCGAAGCAGAGGTACTTCTTCCCTTCCAGCTCCAGTACGCTGCCCCGGCAGACGTGGTACACATTGCCGCCCAGCGGCTGCACCAGCCCGCCGAACCGCTCCTCGGTGGGGTACCGTTCCAGCAGGTCATAGTTCTCGTGGCTGCCATCGAGGAAAAGGATGGTATAAGGCCGCTTGCGCAGCCAGTCCAGATTCTTCTGCTCGGCCTTGCTGCCGTCCCACACGAAGCCGAAATCGCCCAGCACAACGACGAAATCGCCCTTGCCGGCCCGGCGCAGCTCCCCCTCTTTGAAGCGGTCCAGCTCGCCGTGGGTGTCGCCCGTAAGATATACCATCCTCTGCCTCCTTTTGCGGAGTGTGAAATCGCCCCAAAAGTCTTGTCACGCCCCGCCAAACCTGTTATTATAAAGTATAAGGCCCTCTTCTGAGCCTGTTTTTGTTCCGTAAGAACGGACAGCACATTTTGTCCGATACTCTAATATATTATCGCTTTTTGAGGAAAATGTCCACATGAAACGTATCGTCACCCTATTTCTGAGCCTTATCCTGCTGCTGAGCTGCCTGTGCGCGCCGGCTTCGGCCATGTTCGACCCCAGCCTCTTCTACGAGGTGCAGGCCAGGAGCGCCTACATCGTCAACACCGACACCAACATCATCGTCTACGACAAGGACAGCTCCCGTCAGGTGCCTGCCGGGGGCCTGACCAAATATATGACCATCGCGCTGCTGCTGACGAATTACGCCGACCAGCTCGACAACACCTTCCAGATGCCCTTCGCCATCTCGGATTACGTCCACAACAGTGACAATGCTGATATGCGCTCCAATGAGACCTTCACCTACCGGGAAGCCGTCTACGCCATGCTTCTGCGCAACGCCAACGAGGCCGCGATGGGCCTTGCCTACAGCCTTTCGGGCGGCGACCTTGCAGGCTGGGTGAGCCAGATGAATACCCTCTCCCAGCGCATCGGCACCACCGGCAGCACCTGGACAGATGCCTGCGGCCTCGACAGCGGCAACGTGACCACCGCCGTGGATATGTACCTCATCCTGCGGTATCTGATGAGCTTCGACGCCTTCGTGGACATCTCGTCGGCCCCCGCCTTCACCATGCCCGCCAAGGAAAAGCACACCAAGAGTTTCGTGCTGCTGAACCAGAACGTCGCCCTCAACAAGACCAGCGGCGGCAGTTTCTACCGCAAGTCTATGCAGGGCGGCATGTGCGATGTGATGGCCTACAAAAACGACCACGGCGACCAGAGCTATGTTTCGTGGGCCAATCAGGACGGCTCCACCTATATCTTCTGCATCATGCAGAGCCCCGACACCTGTGACACCTACGGCTACGCCAACCGCCGCCCGGCCCTCTATGAGACGACCCGCCTCATCGACTGGGTGTTCCAGAGCTTTTCCATCCAGCCTGCGCTGGATACCGACCTTGCTCTGGCAGAGATCCCCGTGAAGTATTCCTCCGACACCGACACCCTCAAGCTCTACCCTGACAACAGCATGATGACTCTGCTGCCCTCTTCGGGCGACGGCACCGTGACCCAGAAATACTTCCATCTGCCCGACTATGTCTGCGCCCCCGTCCAGCAGGGCGATGTTGTCGGCACCGTGGAGCTGAAGCTGGCCGGCGAGACCATCGGCATGGTCAACCTCATCGCCGGGCAGGACGTGAGCCGGAGCAGCCTGCTCTACTCTTTCTCGAAGCTGCAGGAGTTCTTCGGCAGCCTCTACCTCAAGGTTGTGCTCGTCGTCAGCGCCATCTGCGCCATCATCTATGTGGCGTGGGTCCTGCTCAACTCCCCCCACACCCGCCATTCCTCCAAAAAAGTCCACCGCTATGGCCGTCCCCGCGACTGAGCCGTGCGGTCAGCTTCTTTTCTGAAAAAGCTGTAAAAAGCAGTTGACAAATACGCCCCCAAGTGGTAATATATACAGGCAGTCCGTGACTGCGAAGAACTGTATCTGGGCGTGTTCCCGAGTGGCCAATGGGGACAGACTGTAAATCTGCTGCTTTTCAGCTTCGGTGGTTCGAATCCACCCGCGCCCACCAAACAAGAAAAATCCGAACCTATTTCCGATTGGAGAAGGGTTCGGATTTTTCGTTTTCTTCGGGTACAACAATGAAGGCTCCCGTGGATGGTGCAAAACTCCGATACCTTGTCATAGACCGTAAGCTGATAACAAGATTTGGAGGATGCGATTATGAAGTACGATGAAAGAGCCTGCAAGTTTAATATAGACACTGGCTGCGTGGAGCTGCTGCTCCGGGACGGGAGAAAAATCTCCATTGACTGCACCGGGGTCGAGGATGCGCTGGACGTGACCATGGCGCAGAGGTCGGAGTTAGACTATCTCGTCTATAATGACCCGCTGGGCTATGCAGATTTGATTCTGAACGGCAATCTAGAAGAATACTTGAAAAACGTAACCGGGAGCCATGGGCTAGAAGATTAAGAGAAAAGCGCAGAGCATCTTATTCAGAGTGTTCTGCGCTTTTCTGCATCTTGCGCCATTGTTGCGGGGTCATGCCGTACTTTTGCCGGAACAGTTCGTAGAAGTGGGTGCGGTTGGTAAATTTGAGTTGTAGGGCGATCTCACTGACGGAAAGTGTTGTTTCCCGCAGCAGCCGTTCAGCCTTCTGGAAACAGAAGGTCATGCCGTAATCGAAAAGACACAGACCGGTGCGGCGCTGGACGATGGAATTGAGGTAGCTGCCATTGTAATTCAAAAGCCGTGCCAGTTCGCTGCGAGGCAACCGACCATCTGTATCTTCCAGCAAACGGCTGATACGCAGAAAGAGCAGGCTTTCGGGGCTGCTGCTCAGGTGCACCGGGGTGACATAGAACCCGGACGACAGAAAATCGAACAGTTCGCAAAGTGCGCCCTTCAAATAATAGGTGGCGGCGGCACTGGGCTCGTGCAGGATGTGGGTCATGCGGGCGATAAGCGTTGCCAGGGTTTGAACACTATCGGTGTTTTCCGGTGTGGGGAAAAGGTCCTGATATTCCTTTCGGAGGTCCTGTCCCAGATTTGCCAGCATGAACTGCAAAACGGGATTTTCCGGCAGATGGCGCTCGGCTTCAAATAATTGCAGGGATGCAGATTCCGTCAGGCTGCGGACAAAATCCACAGACAGACCAAGAAAACAGAGCTTGGCGGGGCCAATGAAGCGTTCGTTATGGAGGATGCTGCGGTTTACCAGACAACAGGTTCCGGCACGGTAGGGGTATTCTTTTTCCTCGATCTGTTGGATGACCTCCCCTTCCAACACCAGCATCAGTTCAAAATAATCGTGGCGGTGCAGCGGACGGGAGCTGAGGGCACGGAATAAAGCATCCATAGAGTTTTCATGCAGCCAGCAGCCATTCGGTGAGAACATCTGAATGCTGTATTGGTCGGTTTCTCCCAGACCGGTACAGGACTCCAGCGTGATCTGCACCGGGGACATGATCTTGTAGAAGGTAGAGAGCTGACTGCCCCAGTTTTCAACCTCCAAAATATTCTCATAGCTGGTGGAATCCGGTTTCATGAAAGAGTCTCCTTTTCCGCAATGTGCGAATATGATACAATCTGATGGATGCGGCACACGATGCTGTTATTGTGGAATGTGAACGGAATTGCTAAAATATAGGCACAATACAAAAACATTCTGTAAAAGCTGTGCGGCCGATGGCTTTATTATAGAGTGCTTTTGAAAAAATGTAAAGCGACAGACGCATTCTGCCGCCGTGAATGATACAGCACATCTTGAAAGGAGAATCCTCATGTCTGCTACTGCAACGACAGAGAAAAAATATCTGAAATGGTATCAGAAGCTGGCCTACGGTTCCGGCGATCTGGCCTCTAACTGCTCCTATGGTCTGGTTTCCAGCTTTGTACTGCTTTATCTGACCGGAACACTGGGTCTGGACAGCGCCATCATTGGCTCTTTGATGCTGGCTTCCAAGGTTCTGGACGGCATCAGCGATGTGATCTTTGGCACCCTGATCGACCGCACCCACTCCAAGCTGGGCAAGGCACGTCCGTGGATGCTGTTTGGTCAGGTAGGTGTTTCCCTCTGCCTGTTTTTGCTGTTTGCCATCCCGGCTGGCAGCACCACCATGCAGTATATCTACTTCTTCATCGTGTACACGGCACTGAACGCAGTGTTCTATACTGCCAACGGCATTGCATATTCCTCTCTGGTGGCACTGATCACCAAGAACAACAATGAGCGTGTGCAGCTGGGCTCCTTCCGTTTTATGTTTGCGGTCGTCACCAACATCTTTATGGGCTTTGCCGTTACCGGCATGGTGGAGAAGTTCGGCAGCGGTGCCGCAGGCTGGCGTACCACGGCTCTGATCTTCGCGATCGTTGGTCTGGTGGTCAACACCATCAGCTGCCTTGCAGTTAAAGAGCTGCCGGGGGAAGAACTGAGCGGCAACACCAGCGAAGCCGCAGAGGAAGGCAAAGCAGTTGCCGAGGAGAAAAAGCATGGCTTTGCCGAGACTGCTAAGATCCTCGTCCACAACAAGTATTACCTGATGATCCTTGCCATCTACATCGTGTACTATATCATGAGCAACCTGACCACCGGTGCCGGTGTGTTCTGCGCCACCTATTACTGGGGCGATGGCAGCCTGCTGGGTCAGTTCTCCATGATGAAGATGTTCCCTGTTATCATCGCACTGGCCTTTGCGCCTGTCCTCATCAAAAAGACCGGCAGTATGCAGAAGGTCAACTTCTGGGGCTACGCCATCAGCAGCGTGCTGGGCATTCCCATGATCTACTTTGCCATGCAGAAGAATCTCTCCATGTTCCTGCTGTTCATGTTCATCAAGGGCGTCTTTGCAGGTACCCTCAGCGGCTCTTTGAACGCTCTTATTGCTGAGGCCAGCGGCTACACCACGCGCACCACCGGCGTCCACATGGACGGTATGATGTACAGCTGCTCCTCTCTGGGCGTGAAGGTCGGCGGCGGCATCGGTACTGCGGCTGTGGGTTGGCTGTTGAAGCTGGGCGGCTTTGTGGGCACCGCAACGGTCCAGAGCGAAAGCGCCATTCGGATGATCTTCAACCTGTACATCACTTTCCCCTTTGTGATCGGCATTATTATTACAGTGCTGCTGGCTTTCCTGGATGTGGAAAAGGCCAATAAGAAGTGGGATGCTGAACACCAGAAAGAGGCACAGGCATGATTCGACAGAATTTCAACGCAGATTGGATGGTAGAAAAGGGAGATGGCAATTCCCGGATGAATTCCTTTCTGGGAAATACCCAGACCAAAACCGTGCATCTGCCCTACGATGCCATGATCCATGAAGCCCGCACCCCGGACACGAAAAACGGTGCACAGACCGGCTTCTACCCCGGCGGCGAGTACATTTTTCAGAAGCATTTCACCGCACCGCAGGCGTGGCAAGGCAAGCCGGTGTCCCTCGTATTTGAGGGCGTGTACCAGACGGCGCTGGTCTACCTGAACGGCTGGCTGCTGACCCGGAACGTGAACGGCTATGCGGAGTTTACCGTGGAGGCTGGTCCCTACCTGAAATATGGTGCCGACAACCTGCTGAAGGTCATTGCAGACAACAGTCTGGAACCCAACAGCCGCTGGTATACCGGCAGCGGTATCTACCGCCCGGTGCGGCTGCTGGTGGGCAACAAGGTCTATCTGCCGCAGGATACCGTGCGTATCACCACGCGGGAGGTGGGCGAGGGCTTTGCCCTACTGGATGTGACGGCGCAGGTGCAGTCTGCCAGCGCCGTTACAGAACGGGTGACCCTGCAGCAGACCATCTGCCGGGAGGGCACGGCAGTGCTCACCGACCGGCAAAACCTCCTGCTCCAACCCGGCGAAAGCAGAACCGTCTCCTTCCGGTACTGCGTGGACAGCCCGGCTCTGTGGAGCCCGGAGAACCCCAACCTCTACACCAGCACCATGCAGGTGCTGGAGGGCGAGGAAGAACTGGACCGGGAAGAGACCGGCTTCGGCATCCGTACCCTGAGCATCAATGCAGCGCATGGGGTACGCATCAACGGGCAGACCGTCAAGTTGCGGGGTGCCTGCATCCACCACGACAACGGCATTCTTGGTGCAGCTACCCTGCCCGATGCCGAGGAGCGCCGCATTCGTCAACTAAAGGAAGCGGGCTTCAACGCCATCCGCTCCTCCCATCACCCGGCAGGGCGGGCGCTGCTGGATGCCTGCGACCGGTACGGTGTGCTGGTAATGGACGAACTGAGCGACGTATGGAACGTGCGGAAAAATCCCTACGACTATGCTCTGTACTTTGAGCAGGACTGGAAGCCCACCATTCAAAAGATGGTGGCCAAGGATTACAACCATCCCAGTGTCATTTTGTACTGTGTGGGCAACGAGATCTCCGAGGCAGGCTCGGAAAGCGGAGCAGAGACCAACCGTCGGCTTTGCAACACCTTCCGGGAACTGGATCCCACCCGCTACACCACCAACGCCCTCAACGGCCTTATGGCAGCCGGTTACCGCCTGCGGGAGATCATGGGGGATGTGATGCGAAAGTTCCCGGCACAGCCCGGTCCTTCCGGCGGCGATGGCGGCGGCAGCAATGCCCTGAACAGCTTTATGAGCCTGATGTCCGGGGAAAAGGGTGATTACTTTGCCACCCATCCGCTGCTGACTGAGGCACTGTCCGGCTGCGAGGATTCCTGCGATGTGATCGGTTTGAACTACCTTACCGGACGCCATGTGCTGGAGCATGAACTGCACCCCCACAAGGCAGTGCTAGGCACCGAGACTTACCCAGCAGACATCGTGCGGCTGTGGCGCATCGTGGAGGAGAATCCTCACATGATTGGCGACTTCACATGGGCTGGCTACGATTATCTGGGGGAGGCAGGCTGCGGCATCTTCCATTACGATGGCGGCGCCAACTTCAGCAGCATTTACCCGGAACGCACCGCCTACATTGGAGATCTGGATCTGCTGGGTAACCGCCGCCCCATCAGTTATCTGCGGGAGATCGTTTACGGTCTGCGGAAGGCACCCTATCTGGCAGTGCTGCGAATGGAACACAACGGTCAGACCTCCAGCAAAACGCCTTGGATGTTCAAGGATAACCTTTCCAGTTGGACATGGCCCGGTTTTGAGGGACAGACGGCTTCGGTGGATGTGTACTCCGCCTCGGAGGAGGTGGAGCTGTTCCTGAACGGAGCTTCTCTGGGCCGCCGTGCCATGGTGGATTTTACCGCCACCTACAGCGTGCCCTACGCTCCCGGCGAGCTGAAGGCTGTGGGCTATACCGGCGGTGTGTGTGACGGCGAGTTCACGTTGCGCACCGCACAGAATGCACAGCTGACCCTTACAGCAGACCGTAAGACCCTGCAAGCTAACGGCGAGGATGCCGCCTTTGTGATGATCCAATTCGTGGATGCAAATGGCACCGCAGATCTGCACACCAAGCACACCCTGAAGGTGGAGTTGGAGGGTGCAGGCATTCTGGAAGCCGTAGGCAGCGCAAACCCCTGCTCCGAGGAGCGTTACGACACCCCGGAAAGCGAGACTTTTGACGGCTGCTGTATGGCGGTGATCCGTGCAGGAGAAGCTGCGGGCGAAATTCATCTGACCGTCACAGCAGATGACAGCGTTCAGAAGCAGCTGACGATCCTGATTCAGGAAGCAGAGTGCTGAAGCTCAAAAAGCCGGTGAAGGCTCAAAACAAAAACAGGGTGCGCCCTGCCGGACGCACCCTGCCAAAAGCCACAGACGATAGCGATATGTACAACAGGGAGTTCCCCGTCGGGAACGCTCTGTTTTTCTTTACTGGTGGCGTGATGAGCTTGTTCCGCCTGCCACGCAGCAAATTCTCTTTGGCCTTCCTCGCTGTTCCAGCAGGCAAGGATGGCCGGGTAGAATGCCCGTGCCAGACGGTCGATGA
>ERZ809747.523-NODE-523-length-11500-cov-5.06885_pt1 | contig 11500 bp, 8 predicted proteins | sample MGYA00520277_ERZ809747 | MGnify/ENA primary metagenome ERZ809747 (study PRJEB31588, sample SAMN03401218) | human gut metagenome | study: EMG produced TPA metagenomics assembly of the PRJNA231909 data set (A prospective, longitudinal analysis of the...
TTCCGATCTGTAGGCATGCCAAACACGTCTACTCCTTGATTGTTGTTGCCTACGGACATTACTGCATCGGGGTCGAACGGTGCTTCCTTCTTTAAGAAACACAAGTTGCGCGCTGCCAATGATACGTCGATTCCCTTTATGAATCTACTGTTTTCCAGTATCGTTTTCGGGAAAGAATAGCTCAGTGATACTTCACGGAGTCTGATGCAGGTTGCGTCGTACATATAATATTCGGAGATGGCATTTCTGCCGCCTACTGCGCTGTAAAATGCTCTCGGGTCGTTGAACTTCTGTCCCTGGTATTCTACATATCCCCGGGTGCGGGCATCTTCGGTGACTTTGGTCACGCCGTTGGCATCCAACTCAGACTGTGTCAGTGACATGACTTCGCCGCCAAAGCGGAAATCTATCAGGAAATAGAGCTCCAGGTTCTTGTAGGTAAGTGTGTTGCTACATCCCATGGTGAAGTCAGGATTGGCATTCCCAAGCAAATCCTTGTTTCCGGTATTTCCTAAAGGCCTTTTGCTGGTTTCATCAACCATGATGCTGCCATCCTCGTTACGGCGGAAAGCATTTCCATAAATATCCCCCAGGCTGCCTCCTTCTTTGACACGCATCTGATAGCCTGCGTTGAAACCTTCTTCGTAGTAGGAAAATTCCGGATAGTCAGGATGCAGGGTCACTACTTTGTTCTTGTTGGCGGACATGTTGATGAGACTCTTCCACGAAAAGTTTCTGTATAGTAGCGGAGTGGCGTCTACCGTCAGCTCAAAACCCTGGTTACGTATTTTTCCGGCATTGACATACCGGTATTTATAGGTGGAGCCCGTAGGATTGTCCATTCTCAACAACTGGTTCTTGGTATTGGTCTGATACCAAGTGAAGTCTATCCCGAAGCGGTGATGGAAGAAGCGCCATTCTGTACCGAATTCGATGGAGCTGCTGATTTCCGGTTTTAGGTCACCGCGCTGTTCTACGGTATTTACATTGATACTGCCGCCTACCATGATGATGTCTACCGGATTGGTGATTCCTATCGGGAGGTCATTACCGACTTCCGCCCATGAAGCGCGCACTTTTGCAAAACTTATCCATTTGGGCAGGGAGCAGGTTTTGTTAAGAATCCAGGTAGCTCCTATGGAGGGATAGAAGAATCCGGTATTCTTGCTGTCTGTGTGGGCTAATGTGGATGACCAGTCGTTACGTGCGGTAATGTCCAAGTATAGTAGTCCTTTCCAGCCCCACTGCATGGTGGCAAATACTGATTGGAGCGTGCGTTTGCTGTCGATGCTCTGATTTACGGCTGCTTTGGAGTCCATCACTACATTGGGAACGGTAAATACATTCGGTTTGTAGAGGGAAGCAAGCCTTGAGTCTATCGTCAGTGAATTGACTTTACTCATGTTGATGCTGGCTCCCAGTGCCGTATTGAGGGAAAAGTCATCAAATTCCTTGTTGAACAAGACCATTGCGTCACCGTAGACTTGGATTTCCTGGCTGTCCGACCAGATGTAACGTCCGTTTTCCTTGTCCTCGTATTTGCCGGCGATGTTGGGAGCTGTAGTGGCATACATCTTATTGTCGAATTTATCACTGATATAATCCACATTACCCCGTACCTGCAGGCTGAAGTAGTCCGTAATGTGCAGATTGGCTCTGGCCGATGCCACAGCGCGATAACGCTTGTAGCCACTGAGCACGCGGTTTTTCAGCCAGTAGGGATTCTGTCCCCATTCACTGACGGTACCATCTCCATTCTTTTCAATCCAGTTTTGTGTCATCATATTGCGGTCGGCATTCCACGTTTCAAAGTTTTCTCTGTAAGTGCTCATGTCTACGCCACGTGGGAAACTGTACAAGCTGACCAGCGGATTCAGATAATAGCCGCCGGTAGCAGGGGAGTTCTTGACGGTTTGGGTCATTAGTGTTGCAATGCCGTCCAGTTTCAGCTTGTTGTTGAAGAGGCTGGCCGTTTCGTGTAGGTTCAGGTTATTCTTCTGTAGTTTGTTATTGTCCACAATTCCTTTAGCCGTGGTGTTGGCGTATGAGAAATAAGTTTGTACCTTTTCATTTCCGGTAGTGATGGCCAGCGAATTGAAAGTGGTGATGCCATTGCTGAAGAATTCGCCTATGTTGTCATAGTCCGTTACATTGCCTTTTGTACCCCAGCTTGCCGTACCGCCATCTTCGTTCCGGCCGTATGTATTTTGGAATTCGGGGGTACTGATGGCGTGACTTACGGTCAGGTTGGAGGAGAATGTAACGCGCTGCAGTCCGGCCTTTCCCTTTTTAGTGGTGATCAGAATGACGCCATTAGCTGCCTGCGAACCATAAAGCGCGGCGGCAGAAGAACCTTTCAGGATGTTGATGCTTTCTATGTCGTCCGGATTCAGGTTGGAAATCCCGTCACCGGCATCACGGTTCAATCCATCGTAGTTACCGCCGATTACGGTGGAGGTGGATTCTGTTGAGCTGTTCAGCATAGGAACACCGTCAATTACGTACAAGGGCTGGTTGTTGCCGCTGGCAAATGCAGAGCGTGCACCGCGAATGACGACTTTGGCAGAACCTCCTAAATTGGCGGTTTTATTGATTTGTACTCCGGCCGTCTTTCCTGCCAGTGTATTAATCATGTTCGGCTCTTTGGCACGGGTCAGCTCACTGCTGCTTATCTGTTGGGTAGAATAGGTCAATGAGGACATTTTCTTCTGGATACCCATGGCGGTTACCACTACTTGCTCCAGGGCGAGGCTCTTTTCTTCCATCCGGATGTGGAGATTATTTCTACCGTTCAGGGCAATGGTTTGCGGTTCATAACTGATGTAGGATACGACAATAGTGGCATAAGGAGGGATATTCATACTAAATTCTCCTTCGGTATTGGTGATAACACCATTGGCGGTCCCTTTTTCAAGAATGTTGGCACCGATAATCGGTTCGCCTTTGGAGTCCGTCACCTTTCCTCTTACAGTAGCCATTTCCTGCAGAGTGTCTGTCTTATCCTCAGCACTCCTGCTGTTTTTGGTTAAAACGATGTTTTTGCCTTCCATCACATACTTGATGTCTGTCCCTTTGAACATTTGGTCAAGTACTTCGGAAACAGTTTGGTTGCTTGCATTGATGTCGACGGTACGGCGTACATCGACGTTCTGTTTGTTATATACAAATAAGTATTCTGTTTGCGATTCAATTTGCTCGAGAACTTGCCCTACCCTCAGCCGGGCATTTTGAATGCTGACCCTGGCATTCTGAGAGTAGCAGTTCCCGCTGTACACCTGAAATATAACAAGCAGGAGAAGGAATAATGTGATTTTCATAGGTTTGCAATAATTGCTTAAAATCTAATTTTTTTAGATAAAAAAGCCTCATCAACAAAATTTTTCTCATATCTTTGTCACTGTGTTAAGTTAATAAATTGATTAAGGTCGATTTTTGACTGTTTCGGATCGGAAAGTATGGGGGTACTTTCCGATCTTTTTTTTCTTACTCATATATAACAATTGAATCCTTTTCTTCGTTGATGCGGAACTTGAAAGGATGGTCTTTCGAGATGGTCCGCAGTATATGTTCGATGCCGTCCTGCTCTCTGAACTTGCCGGTAAAGCTGCCGTAGTTCAGCAGTTGAGGACTGGCAACGGTTATCTTTACATTATAGTATTTCTCCAGTCTACCGAGGATACCGCTGAATGGAGCGTCGTCAAAACAGTATAGTCCCTCTTTCCAGCGTAGATATTCATAGGAAGGAAGGACGGCCTTTCTACATTTTCCGTTTTCATTGAGAAATACCTCGTCTTTCTGCAACCTGGTGATTATCTGGCTGCTGTTGGCCGGATAGATATCGACGATACCTTCCACCAATGTGGTTCCGAACTCATGGCTCCCACTGTAGGCACAGACGTTGAAACTCGTTCCTACAACTTTTACCTTGTTCGTTTCTGTATGTACATAGAATGGGATATTCTTGTTTTTGGCTACTTCAAAGTAGGCCTCTCCGTCCAATTCCACATTTCGTTCGTTGCGTCCGAAGTTGGCGGCATATTTCATGGTGGACTTGGAGTTCAGCCATACGCGTGTTCCATCGGCGAGGGTAATTTGGGCCCGTTGTCCGGCAGGCACAGTGACTGTTTGCAACTGCACCTCCTTGTTATATAAAAAGTCGGAGGTGATGAAATAACCGGCAATGGCGACAATGGTGACGGCGGCTATACGGGCCGCCCAGCGGAGCATCGGCATGATGCGCACCGTTTTCTTTTCATTGTTTCCCTGCTTGTCCGAGAACAAAGAAATGTCGTATATCATGCGCTCTTTCAGGAAGATGTTCCGGTTTTCATCCGAGGCGTCTATCCAGTCGAGTATCATCTTTTCTTCTTCAACGGAAGTAATACCTTTGAAATATTTATATAATAGCTCTTGGTTCATTGTCAATAATTTATTTCTTTTCTAAAACGTGCTCTTTTTACCTTTTGTATATATAACCGGAAAGTGGACGGTAACCCTATTCCGTAGAAGCATTTTTTAGGATATTAATATTATGAGTATGGTAACAAGATAATCTTTCAGTCTCAGCCGGAGAATCCGCAGCACTTTGGTGATGTGTGCCTCTACGGTTTTAAGTGATATGTCCAGACTATCGGCAATCTGCTTGTTTGCCAGGTTCTGGTATCGGCTCAACATGAATATCTTCCGGCTTTGCTCGGGCATTTCCTGTAAGGTCTTATTTACGATATGCTGTATTTCCGTGTTGAATATCTGGTCCGGTTCGCAGGCTTTCAAGGTGGAGATGCGTAAGTCCAGTTCGCGCAGGTTGTGGCTGCTGATGGTTTCTTCCGCTCGCAGACGCACCTGCTTGTGCTCGAGTACGTGCAGGGCTTTGTTCTTTATGATGGTCAGCAGCAGGGCATGCAGGTTACTGTTTTCTTCCCAGCGGTCTCGGTTTTCCCATAAGGCAATCATGGATTCCATCACAACGTCTTCCGCTTCTGCTTTATCCCTGAGATAAGAATAAGCAAAAGCCAAAAACTTTTCTTGGTTTTCCTGGAAAAAGCGTGAGAAAAGATTCATAGTATGTAGGCTCCTTAAACCGGACATTAATTGAGGTTCTTTATGGAATATAAGGCTTTACATAGCAAAAAACATAATCTTTTTGGAATATGCAAGCATTATGCCTTGTTTTTTCAGAGCCCATTTCTGGCAGTATTGACAAAAAGAAAGCCTGATGGGGTTCCACCAGGCTTTATATACTTAAAGAATAAGAAATTTCTTATTTCTTTTCCGGTCTTTCTTGTCTTTCCGGTCTCGGAAGCAATACTTTGCGTGACAGCTTAAATTTTCCGGTCTTCGGGTCGATGTCGAGAAGTTTTACGTCAATTTCATCACCTTCCTTGATACCGGCTTCTTCTACTGTTTCCAGACGTTTCCAGTCGATTTCGGAGATATGGAGCAAGCCGTCCTTACCCGGCAGGAATTCAACGAATGCACCGTAAGGCATAATGGAGCGTACCTTGCCTTTGTAGACTTCGCCTACTTCGGGGACAGCTACAATCCCTTTGATGATACGCATAGCATCATCGATGCTCTTCTTGTTGGTACCGGCGATTTCGATTCTACCGATGTTGTCCACTTCTTCAATAGTAATGGTAGCACCGGTTTCTTCCTGCATACCTTGGATAATCTTTCCACCAGGGCCGATGACAGCACCGATGAATTCCTTGGGAATGGTCATTGTCTCGATACGCGGAGCGTGAGGTTTCAGGTCTTCGCGAGGCTCGGCAATGCACTCGGTGATTTTGCCCAAGATATATTCGCGGCCTTCTTTAGCCTGCAGCAATGCCTTTTCGAGGATTTCGTATGACAGACCGTCCACTTTGATGTCCATCTGAGTGGCGGTGATACCGTCTTTTGTTCCGGTCACCTTGAAGTCCATGTCGCCCAAGTGGTCCTCATCACCGAGGATATCGGACAATACGGCATATTTGTCTTCGCCTGCATTCTTAATCAATCCCATGGCGATACCTGATACCGGTTTCTTGATTTTCACACCTGCATCCATCAATGCCAGAGTTCCGGCACATACGGTAGCCATGGAAGAAGAACCGTTTGATTCGAGGATATCGGATACCACGCGTACTACATACGGATAGTTTGCAGGAATCTGACCCTTCAATGCACGCCATGCCAGATGGCCGTGGCCGATTTCACGACGGCCTACACCGCGCTGTGCCTTGGCTTCGCCCGTAGAGAACGGAGGGAAGTTGTAGTGCAGAAGGAAACGTTCTTTTCCGTGTTCCAATACGTCGTCGATAATCTTCTCGTCCAACTTGGTGCCTAAAGTCACAGTAGACAAAGACTGTGTTTCGCCACGTGTAAAGATAGCGGAACCGTGAGGGCCGGGCAGGTAGCTGGTCTCACACCAGATAGGACGGATTTCGGTCGTCTTACGTCCGTCAAGGCGCTTGCCTTCGTCCAGAATGGAACGGCGCATCGCCTCTTTTTCCACATCGTGATAGTAACGGTCGATGAGGGCTGCCTTTTCTTCCAGTTCTTCTTCGGAGAACTGTGCCTTGAATTCTTCGCGGATGGCATCGAAAGCATCCATGCGTTCGTGCTTGTTCTTGTTTCCGGAAGCGGCAATGGCATAAGCCTTGTCGTAGCAAGCGTCGTGAACGGCCTTACGGAGTTCTTCGTCGTTCACTTCGTGGCAATATTCGCGTTTCACGGTAGAGCCTACTTCTTCTGCCAGTTCCATCTGTGCCTTGCACTGAATCTTAATGGCTTCGTGTGCGGCCTTCATCGCTTCCAGCAAGTCCTGCTCGGAAACCTCGTCCATTTCGCCTTCCACCATCATGATGTTTTCATAAGTGGCGCCCACCATCAAGTCCATATCGGCTTGTTCTAGTTGTTCGAAGGTAGGGTTGATGACGAATTGTCCGTTGATGCGTGCTACGCGTACTTCGGAAATAGGTCCGTTGAAGGGGATATCTGAAACTGCAAGTGCGGCAGAAGCTGCGAGTCCGGCCAGAGCGTCGGGCATATCTACGCCGTCTGCTGAGAAAAGAATGATGTTTACGTATACCTCTGCATGGAAATTATCAGGGAATAAGGGGCGGAGAGCACGGTCAACGAGGCGGCAAGTGAGGATTTCGTAGTCAGAAGCGCGTCCTTCGCGCTTTGTGAAACCGCCGGGGAAACGTCCGAATGCGGAGAATTTTTCTTTGTACTCTACCTGTAATGGCATGAAATCTGTTCCGGGAACTGCGTCCTTGGCGGCACAAACAGTAGCTAAAAGCATGGTGTTGCCCATACGAAGCATTACAGAACCGTCTGCCTGTTTTGCCAGCTTTCCCGTTTCGAGCGTGATGGTTCTGCCATCAGGAAGCTCGATCGTCTTAACAATTGGGTTAATCATAAAAAATGTTTTATATCTAATTTTCTTTCAAAATTCGTGCAAAGATACATAATTTATTCATGTAAAATGGTGGGAATGAGATAAAAAGTTTGTATTTAGTTGTTTTTTGCAGTTTTCTATATGGAAGAACGAGGGAAAATGCTTTGACTGAACTTGAAAAGAAGTATATTTGCAGGCACGTTTGCAAAACAAAACTGAAGATACGATATGAAGAAAATCTTTTTTATGGCACTTGCTGCAATAGCATTGGGTGCATGTAATTCCGAACCGAAATTCAAAGTAGAGGGTGAAGTGTCTGGTGCCGACGGCAAGATGCTTTATTTGGAAGCCTCGGCATTGGAAGGTATTGTTCCTTTGGATTCTGTAAAGCTGGAAGGGGATGGCTCTTTCCACTTCAAGCAGGTACGTCCGGTGTCTCCGGAATTTTACCGTCTGCGGGTAGACGACAAGGTTATTAATTTCTCGGTAGATTCGACGGAAACGGTTTTGGTAAAGGCACCTTATACCGATTTCGCCACTGCCTATACAGTGGAAGGTTCTCCGAATAGCTCGAAGATAAAGGACTTGACGCTGAAGCAGATGAAGCTTCAGGATAATGTGAATGCATTGCTGCAGTCGGTGCAGGCACATAAGATAGGTGCCGATGTTTTTGAGGACAGCCTTGCCTCTTTATTGAAGAACTATAAGGATGAAGTGAAAATCAGCTATATTTTTGCCGCTCCCAATACGGCTGCTGCCTATTTCGCCTTGTTCCAGAAGTTGAATAATTATTTGATTTTCGACCCTCTGAACAATAAGGAAGACATTAAGTGTTTTGCAGCCGTGGCAACCAGCCTAAACAATTATTATCCGGATGCCGACCGCTCCAAGAACCTCTACAATATTGTGATAAAGGGAATGAAGAATACCCGTACTCCGCAGCAGAAGGTGGTGGAAATCCCCGAAGAGGCAATTTCCGAAACCGGCATTATCGACATTAACCTGCGTGACATGAAGGGCAATACACGTAAGTTGAGCGAACTGAAGGGCAAGGCTGTTATTGTGGACTTCACTGTTTATCAGAGTGCCGTTTCTGCTACACATAATTATATGTTGCGCGACTTGTACGACAAGTATGCCGCCCAGGGATTGGAAATCTATCAGGTTTCTCTGGATGCAGACGAGCACTATTGGAAAACAACTGCCGACAATCTACCTTGGATTTGTGTGCGCGACGGCAATGGAATTTATTCGTCTATAGCGGCTTCTTATAATGTGAAGAATGTGCCTTCTGTGTTCCTGGTCAACAAGAACAATGAGTTGAGTGCCCGTGGAGAGAGCATTAAAGACCTGGAGGCGGCAGTGAAAGCATTGCTGTAACATGTTATAAATAAGAAGTTTTCGTTTAAATATGTTACAAAGCAGCCTTTTATGCTTGACACGCATTGTATAAAAGGCTATCTTTGCAAAGGAAAATCGGAAAGAGGGTTCCAGCATGCTGACCATGTTGGAATTCTTTTTTGTTTATAGTACCATTAAAAACTAACATAACATTTAAGGAGGAAAAAGTATGGCTTATATGTCAGAAGACGGCTACAAGAAATTGATGGCCGAATTGAAACACCTGGAGACGGTGGAACGTCCCAAAATATCGGCTGCCATTGCCGAAGCGCGTGACAAAGGTGATTTGTCGGAAAATGCAGAGTATGACGCTGCCAAGGAAGCTCAAGGTATGCTTGAGATGAAAATTAACAACTTGAAGCTGACCATTGCCGACGCTAAGATTATTGATGAGTCGAAGTTGAAAACCGATTCTGTACAGATTCTCAATAAGGTAGAGCTTAAGAACGTGAAGAATGGCATGAAGATGGTTTATACTATCGTTTCCGAAAGTGAAGCCAATCTGAAGGAAGGAAAGATTTCCGTCAATACTCCGATTGCACAAGGTCTGCTTGGCAAGAAAGTAGGTGACATCGCAGAAATTAAAGTTCCGCAGGGCATGATTAACCTGGAAGTAGTGAACATATCCTTTTAAAGGAAGGCAGGTCCGCATACGGGCTTGCCTTATTTTATAATTTATAGCTATGGCAACAATATTCAGTAGAATTATCGCAGGTGAAATACCTTGCTACAAGGTGGCGGAGGATGACAGATTCTTTGCGTTCCTTGACATCAATCCGTTGGTAAAAGGTCATACATTGGTCATTCCCAAGCAGGAAGTGGATTATATCTTCGATTTGAACGATGAGGATTTGGCGGCGATGCATGTTTTCGCCAAGAGAGTGGCACTTGCCATCGGCAAGGCCTTTCCGTGTAGAAAGGTAGGAGAAGCGGTATTGGGGCTGGAAGTGCCTCATGCGCACATACATTTGATTCCTATGCAGAACGAAAAAGATATGCTTTTCTCCAATCCCAAACTGAAACTGACGGACGAAGAATTCAAGGCTGTGGCAGAAGCTATCCGTGCAGTGCTTTAATCGGTTTATTTTCCTCCCCTAAATAAACGGAAGCGGGAGTTGGACTTCATCCAGCTCCCGCTATTTTTTTGCCTTCGGCACCTATCCTTTAATTTTTAATTTAAATGTATTCCTCTCCCAGTTTTATCTGGGCATCATTCACATATTTGCGGATGGTATGTTCTTCATCTTTCTTGCAAATCAGTAATACATTGTCCGACTCGGCTATGAGATAACCTTCCAAACCGTCGATAACTGCAAGTTTGTTGTCGGGCAGCACCACGATATTGTCTTTGCTATTATAGATGAGGGATTTACATTTTAAGGCTACATTGCCTGCTTCATCTTTGGGAGACAAATCATACAAAGACCCCCAGGTTCCTAAATCAGACCAGCCGAAATCGCCTAATGACACATATACATTGTCTGCCTTTTCCATGATGCCGAAGTCTATGGAGACATTGGGGCAAGCAGGGAAGTTCTCATCAATGAATTGTTTCTCTTGGACTGTTCCATACACATCTTTGCCGGGGGCCAGTTTGGAAGTCAGCTCGGGCAGCAGGGCTTCGTTTGCCTTGATGATGGTATTTACGTTCCACATGAACAGACCAGAGTTCCAATAGAATTCTCCACTTTCCACGAATACTTTTGCCAGTTCCAGTTCGGGCTTTTCAGTGAAGGTTTTTACCTTGTAGAAATTATCACCGGCGGCTTCGGCTATTTGTATATAGCCATATCCGGTTTCCGGACGGTTGGGCTTGATGCCGAGTGTCAGCAGATTGTCCGATTGGGAAACGAAGTCCAGCCCTTTTTCGATGGCTGCCAGAAATTCGCCTTCCTTCAGGATTAAGTGGTCCGAAGGAGCTACCACTATATTGGCGTTCGGATTCAAGGCGCGGATATGATAGGAAGCCCACGCAATGCAGGGGGCTGTATTCCTGCGTGTCGGCTCCAGTAGAATCTGTTCGGGTTTAAGTTCGGGAAGCTGTTCTTTTACAAGGTCGGCATACAAGTCATTTGTTACGATAAGTATATTTTCCATGGGGATTACCTGCTTGAAGCGGTCGAAGGTTTGCTGCAGCAAGGAACGTCCTGTACCGAAGAAATCCAGAAACTGTTTTGGAAGTGTCTTGCGGCTGAATGGCCAGAAACGGCTGCCGATTCCTCCGCCCATAATTACACAGAAATTATCCTTATTGGTTACCATGCTATTGATTTTAAAAGTTTCTGCTAATGTACTGCATATTTTACAAACAAGGAATGATTCAAGCAGGTTTTATCGTTTTTTTCGCCTTTTTTTAGGAAAAGTATTGCAGGTTTAGAAAAAAGCTGTATCTTTGCACCGCATTTGAGAAGTCAAACATGCCCAGATGGCGGAATCGGTAGACGCGCTGGTCTCAAACACCAGTGGATTCACTTCCATCCCGGTTCGACCCCGGGTCTGGGTACGAAATAAAGAAGCGGGGAAAGTTTTAATGCTTTTCCCCGCTTTCTTTTTATACTTATCTTTTATGCCCTTTGCTCATGGGAACAGATATCTGGCAAGAGATAGAAGTACTGAATCAAGAATTTGTGAGGCTTGGTATCAGTCAGGGGTCAACGTAACAATCTGAGGTATTTTATATTTAAGCATATAATTTAGCAAAGATCGGAAGAGCAC
>ERZ809747.539-NODE-539-length-11220-cov-7.58513_pt1 | contig 11220 bp, 8 predicted proteins | sample MGYA00520277_ERZ809747 | MGnify/ENA primary metagenome ERZ809747 (study PRJEB31588, sample SAMN03401218) | human gut metagenome | study: EMG produced TPA metagenomics assembly of the PRJNA231909 data set (A prospective, longitudinal analysis of the...
TGGAGTTCAGACGTGTGCTCTTCCGATCTTTATATCTGGTTTTAGAATAGAATAATTTGTAATAAGTGAAAAATTTTCTTGTTCATATCTATACCCAATTCCGGGTTCAATAATTAAAACTCGTCCTTTTTTATCAGAAAGCATAGCTTGCATAGTAGCATCTGGTGCATAAATAATTTTTTTCTTTTTAACAATGTCCAAGGCTTTATCAAAAGAAATCTCTGCCTTAATGAATTTTTCTGTTAATTCAGATATTGTAATACAATCCTCGCTTTCTATATACCTTGCATTTTCATTACCATGAACATAAAGAAGTGTTCCTACATTACCATTTTTATTTATCCCATGAAATGAATGATACATACCGTCAGGCATTTTAATACCAATATAAAATCTATTTTCTTCGGTAATTACAGTATGATCCCATACAGAAAGGTCAATATCAAAATTAAAACCAACAATTTTATCTATACCATTGTAAACAAATCTTGTACACATATAATCACTCCTCAAAATACTACTTCAAATAGTTATTTAACTAATTCAATTAGTATTTTAAAATGTTTTTGTAGGAAAGTCAATAAATAATCATAATTTTCTAATTGTGTTATTGACTACACTAATTCAATTAGCTAGAATTGTGTTTGTATGATATTTTGAATGAGGTGCATAACTATGAAAACCACTAAAGAAGCAGTAATAAAAGCAACATCAGACTTAGCAGATGAAAAAGGATTAAATAACGTTTCGTTAAAAGCTGTTGCTCAAAAATTAAACATTCGTACACCATCTTTATATAATCACATAGAAAGTTTAGATAAATCATAAGAAAGGGGCATTGAACGGATTTTAACAAAGTGGTAAAGTAAAAGCATAGAGAGTCGTACCCGCCGCCCGGCGGGGCGCAAAATCAGGAGGTTTTACCAATGGCTGATCGTATCGTTCTGAATACTATTTCTTATCATGGCCACGGCGCCATCGAGAACATCGTTCCCGAGCTGACCGCCCGCGGCTACAAGAAGGCTTTCGTCTGCTCTGACCCCGACCTTATCAAGTTCGGCGTCACCAAGAAGATCACCGACCTGCTGGACGCTGCAGGCTTCGCCTACACCGTCTACAGCGAGATCAAGCCCAACCCCACCATCGCCAATGTGCAGGACGGCGTGGCCGCCTTCAAGGCCGCAGAGGCTGACTGCATCGTGACCATCGGCGGCGGCTCTTCCATGGACACCGCAAAGGCCATCGGCATCATCATCAACAACCCCGAGTTCGCCGATGTGCGCTCTCTGGAAGGCGTCGCTCCCACCAAGAAGCACGCCGTCTTTACCATCGCTGTCCCCACCACCGCCGGTACTGCCGCTGAAGTCACCATCAACTACGTCATCACCGATGTGGAGAAGAAGCGCAAGTTCGTCTGCGTCGATACCAACGACATCCCCGAGATCGCTGTGGTCGACCCCGATATGATGGCCTCCATGCCCAAGGGCCTGACTGCCGCCACCGGTATGGATGCTCTGACCCACGCCATCGAGGGCTACATCACCAAGGGCCACTGCACCATCTCCGATATGTTCCATCTGGAAGCCATCAAGCTCATCAGTGAGAACCTGCGCGGCGCTGTCCAGAACACTCCGGAAGGCCGCGAGGGCATGGCTCTGGGCCAGTACATCGCCGGCATGGGCTTCTCCAATGTGGGTCTGGGCATCGTCCACTCCATGGCACACGGCCTGTCCGCTCTGTATGACACCCCCCACGGCGTGGCCTGCGCTATCCTGCTGCCCGTCGGTCTGGAGTACAACAAGACCGTCGCCGGTGAGCGCTATCGTGCCGTCGGCAAGGCCATGGGCGTGAAGGGCATCGACGAGATGAACGACGCACAGGCCGCAGATGCCACCATCGCCGCTGTCAAGCAGCTGAGCGCTGACGTGGGCATCCCCGCAAACCTGAACGGCATCCTGAAGGAAGAGGACATCCAGTTCCTCGCCGAGTCCGCTTATGCGGACGCCTGCCGTCCCGGCAACCCCCGCGACACCAGCGTGGAGGAGATCGTGGAGCTGTACAAGAGCCAGCTGTAAGCTGAGTCGGAGCGCTTTACCCTTATAAAGAATACAGGTTGCCGTAAGAAACCTCTCCGTCAGCGCTAACGCGCTGCCACCTCCCCTAGCGAGGGGAGGCTTTGGCATGACGGAAAGCCGCGCCTCTTCGCCAGAGGCTCCCCTCGGTAGGGGAGCTGTCGAGCGAAAGCGAGACTGAGAGGTCGAACAGAGAAGAAGCCTTCCCGTCATACCGCCCGTCCACCCCTCATACACTGACGGACAAGGGGGTGTGCGGATGGAGCAGGGGATGGGGATGCTCTTTGCGCTGTTCGGCGGGCTGGCGATGTTCCTCTACGGGATGGACAGGATGAGCCGCGCCTTGCAGCGGGCGGCGGGCGACGCCATGAAGCGGCTGCTGGCCCGGCTGACGGCCACGCCGCTGCTGGGCGTCCTCACCGGGCTGGCCGTGACGGCAGTGCTCCAAAGCAGCTCGGCGGCGACGGTGATGGTCATCGGCTTTGTCAGCGCCGGGCTGCTGGAACTGCCCCGGGCGGTGGCCGTCATCTACGGCATCAACATCGGCACCACCATGACGGCACAGCTCATCGCCTTCGATGTCCAGACGCTGGTATACCCGGTGCTGTTTCTGGGCTTCCTCCTCGACTTTGCGGCCCGCAGGCCCCGCTGGCAGGCCGTGGGAGAGGCGGTGTTCTCCTTCGGGCTGCTCTTCGAGGGCATCGACATTTTGGGCCGGGCTTTGCAGCCGCTGGCCGGGCAGGCGGTCTTTCTCGACTGGATGACCCGGGTGAAGGAGTCGCCGCTTCTGGGCATCCTGCTGGGCCTCTCCATGACCATGGTGGTGCAGAGCAGTTCGGCCACCATCGCGCTGCTGCAGAACGTGGCCCGTCAGGCCGGGCCGGACGGCATCCACAGCGTGCTGGGCCTTGCCGGGGCGGTGCCGGTCCTTCTGGGCGACAACATCGGCACGACGGTCACGGCCCTGCTGGCCTGCATCGGGCAGGGGAAGAACGCCGCCCGCGCCGCACTGGCCCACAGCTGCTTCAACCTCAGCGGGAGTCTGCTGGCGGCGGTGCTGCTGCCCTGGTTCGTCCGGCTGGTGGAGTTCATCTCCCCCAAAGGCTCGGAGCTGGAAGTCATTTCCCGGCAGATCGCCAACGCCCACACCGCCTTCAACGTCTGCTGCGCCCTGCTCTGGCTGCCGTTTTTGCCCTGGATGGTGCGGCTGGTGTGTGCGCTGGTGCCGGAAGAGTAGCCCTCTCAGTCACGCCGTAGGCGTGACAGCTCCCCCAAGGGGGGAGCCTCTGGCATGTCGGACAGCTCTGAGCTGCCCGCCGGAAGTTCAATATGGCGTAAAAGATAGTGCCCTGCTACCAAGACTAGCAGCAGCTTGACAAGGAACCGTTGTTCCGCAGCTGCTGCCCTCTGTAGCAGGGCACTACTGTTTACGATAAATGAAGCTTTGCTCGGCCAGACGAAGCTTGACCGGCCTGCCAATGGCTCTCCCTTTGGGAGAGCTGTCACCGAAGGTGACTGAGAGGGCAAGGATGCTGACGGAAAAGCGCAGACACGGCGATGGCATCGCTCTGACAAAAGCCAATGCTTATCGCTGTGTGGATTCTCTTGGAAAACGGGCTTGCCCTCTCCGGCTGCTTCGCAGCCACCTCTCCCAAAGGGAGAGGCTTTCGCCTGTGGGCAGGTTACTTCTTAATTACGCTCTTTCGATACACCGCAAAAGCGATGACAGCCGACAGCACTTCCGTGACCCAGAAGGCGTGCCAGACGCCGGTGGGGCCGAGCTGGCGGCAGAGCAGCCACGCCAGCGGCATGATGAAGATGACGTACCGGCAGAGGGAGATGACCAGCGAGGCCGCACCCTTGCCCAGACCTTCCAGCGCGCCGGAAGAGGTGGTGGACACCGCCGACACCACAAAGCCGAGGCAGATGATGCGCAGGGCGGTCTGGCCGATGGCGATGGTCTCGGGGTTGGAGGAGAACAGGCCGATGAGGGGCGCAGAAACGGCCATGCAGATGACGGTGCCTGCCGCCATGATGACGGCGCTCATGCCGAGGGTGAGCTGGTAGAGCTTTGCCACGCGGGCGTGCTCTTTTGCACCGTAGTTGTAGCCGATGAGGGGGCGCATTCCCTGCACGATGCCGTTGGCGGGCAGATAGAGGAACGTCTGGAGCTTATAGTAGATGCCCAGCACCACCACATAGCTCTCGGAGAAGGCCGCCAGCAGGCCGTTGAGGAAGGTGACCAGCAGGGAGGGCAGGGCCAGATTCAGGATGGCAGGCACACCGATGGCGTAGAGACGGCCTTCGAGGCAGAGGTCAGGCCGCAGGGCCTTCCGGCGCAGATGGACGGGAGACTCGGTGGTGCTGTAGACCACGAGGTAGATGATGAGAGTAGCGGCCTGTCCGATGCCGGTAGCCAGCGCCGCGCCTGCAATGCCCATGGCAGGCACCGGGCCGAGGCCGAAGATGAGGACAGGGTCCAGCAGGATGTTGCAGACACAGCCCGAGATGAGGGCGGTCATGGTGAGCTTCATCCGGCCCACGGCCTGGAAGAGCTTCTCAAAGGCGAGGCTGGCCATGTTCACGGTAGCGAACAGGAAGACGATGGTGGAGTAGGTCACGCCCATAGAGACGATGGTGCCGTCGGCGGTGAACCGGGCCAGGAAGCCGGGCATGATGGCGGTAGCTGCCAGCGTGCAGAGGATGCCGTGGAGCACCGAGAGGGCCATGCCGTGGGTGGCGGCGGCGTCCGCCCTGTCGTGGTCGCCTGCGCCCCGGTAAAGGGCCACGAGGGCGTTGATGCCTATGCCGAAGCCGATGGCAACGGCGTTCACGAAGTTCTGGATGGGGAACACGAGGGAGAGGGCCGTCATGGCCTGCTCGTTGATCTGGGCCACGAAGAGGCTGTCCACGATGTTGTACAGCGAGTTCACCAGCATGGAGATGACGTTGGGCAGAGCCATCGACACCAGCAGCGGGAACACCGGCTTCGTCTTCATAAAAGTATCGTTCATGGGGTCAAAAGCTTCCTTTCCTGAAATTTCCGCACAAGAAAAGCCACACAACGGCGGCTTGAAGCGGGCCATTGTGTGGCGAAAAGTAGCAAACATCGATGCTGTAAAAATCCACACGGGTTTTATTGAAGTGCTGAGAAATACGGTGCATCGCAAAAGCGGTGTTACGGGACGCCGCCGGACGGCACCGGGATGCGGGCCGGAAAGGGCAGCACGGGAGGTGCCTTTCTGACCGGCCTGCGATAGGATACCACGAAACGGGTGGATTGTCAAGGAAAAAGTATGACTTTTCACAAAAGGCTTTTCAAGCGGCCATTTCGTGATACAATAAAGCCAGACAGAAACGGAGGAAAAGCGCCATGAAATGGATGATCGCGTCCGACCTGCACGGGTCGGCTTATTGCTGCAAGAAGATGGTGGAGGCCTTTGAGCGGGAGGGGGCTGACCGGCTGCTGATGCTGGGCGACCTGCTTTACCACGGCCCCCGGAACGACCTGCCCCGGGACTACGCGCCGAAAGAGGTCATCCCGATGCTGAACGGCCTGAAAAACAAACTCTGCTGCGTCCGGGGCAACTGCGAGGCCGAGGTGGACCAGATGGTGCTGGATTTCCCGGTGATGGCGGATTACTGCATCCTCCCGGCGGGCGAAAAGCTCATTTATGCCACCCACGGGCATATCTATAATGGAAAGAACCCGCCGCCGCTGGCCGAAGGGGACATCCTGCTCCACGGCCACACCCACGTCCCGGCGTGGACGGAGTTCGGGCAGAGGAACGTCTGCCTCAACCCCGGCTCCCTGAGCATCCCGAAGGAAAACAGTCCCCACAGCTATATGATTCTGGAAAACGGCGTCTTCTACTGGAAAGACGTAGAGACGGGAGAAATATACCACACCCGTGTACTGTGAGAAAACGGTGCTTGCAATTACCATACCGGTGTGGTATGATGAAAGCGGAAACAGAAAAAACAGGGTCTTTTGCCTCGGGCGCAGAGGGGTGCGCGGGGCCGACGGCCTTTTGTTTCCCATAAAAAGTTAGAGAAAACTAACAAAGTGACGAAAAACACACGGGCGGCTTGTGCAGTCTGCCCAGTGGAGAACGATCCTTAGGAGGTACTGACCAATGGTTCAGACGACGCTGAAAGTAGACGGCATGATGTGCGGCATGTGCGAGAGCCACGTCAACGAGGTGGTGCGCAAGACTGCGCAGGTGGAGAAGGTGACTTCCTCCCACACGAAGGGAGAGACGGTCATCGTCTCGGCCCAGCCGCTGGACATCGAGGCCCTGAAGGCTGCCATCGCCGACACGGGCTATACCGTGACCGGCGCAGAGGAAAAGCCGTATGAGAAGAAGGGCTTCTTCTCGTTTTTGAAGCACTGATGACTTCCGGCCCCGGGGTGGGGCCTATATAAGGAGGCAGGCAGAGATGAGGATACTGGTCTATGGTGCAGGCGTGCAGGGCTGTGAGCTGGCCCACCGTCTGCTGCAGAACAAAAAGAATGTCGTCACCATGCTGGCGCGGGGCGAGTGGAAGGAGAGGCTCGACCAAAGGGGCCTCGTCATCCGCCACTGGGCGCAGTGCCGCACCACGGTGGATCGGGTGGCCACCATCGACACGCTGGCCCCGGATGACTGCTACGACCTCGTTTTCGTGACGATGCAGGCCGGGCAGCTGCCCGACGTGCTGCCCATCCTCAAGCAGAACAGGAGCGAATACTTCGTCTTCGTGGGCAACGACCCCCACGCCGTGGAGGTCATGCAGGCCATGCAGCGCCCGGCGGATAAGATCGCCTTCGGCTTCCAGAGCAGCGGCGGCCACCGGGATGTGGATAAGGTCGTCAGCGCCCACGTCGGCGTGGGTATGACCATCGGCGGGGCCACCGCGCCTCTTTCGGGCGTCTTCCGCTACCGGGTCAAGACAGCTTTCGAGGGCGCAAAGTACAAGCTGACCTTCGTCAGCGACATGGACGGATGGCTCAAGTGCCACCTCGCCCTCATCCTGCCGGCCTGCTATCTCTGCTACGCCTGCAGCGGTGACCTCTCCAAGGCGACGAAGGAGCAGCGTGACCTGGTCCTCGACGCCGCGTGGGAGGGCTGCGAGATGCTGAAAGCCGCCCACATCCCCGTGGACGACAGGGAGAACACCGACTGCTACCGTGCTGGTACGCCCGGCCGCCGGAAGATGGACGCCATGGTCCTGGCGCTCTGTAAGACCCCGCTGGGCCGTCTCTGCGTCTCCGACCACGCGATGCATGCTGTGGCTGAGATGCAGTACCTCGATGAGGCTTTCGAAGGTCTGCGCACCCGGACGAGCGTCCGGATGACGGCGTGGGATACCCTGCGCAGCCAGATGCCCTCGTGGGACATCATGCGGAAAAAGACGGCGAAAGCAAAGCGATAAGTGCATGGAAAAAGAGGCAGATGCGAGTCTGCCTCTTTTTTTGTGTGGGAAAAACCTCTCAGTCTGCTTCGCAGACAAGGCCGGGTTGCGGCACCCAGCATCCGCTGCGCTTTGCTTGCGTCTTGCTGGCCGCTGCCCCAACAACGACTCCCTGTTTCCGTCACTGGCGGCGGTCGTCGTTGTTGCCCCTGCCGAGGGGAGCCCTTGGCAGGCCGGGCAGCTCTGAGCTGGACGCTTGAGGCGCAATATAGCGCAAAAGGGCGGGCCTTGCTACAGAGGGCAGGCCCGTCTTAGTACAACCTCTCAGTCTCACTTCGTTCGACAGCTCCCCTAGTAGGGGAGCCTCTGGCGAAGAGGGAAAGCTTTACGGAATGCCAAAGCCTCCCCTCGGTAGGGGAGGTGGCACGGCGTCAGCCGTGACGGAGAGGTTCAGCCTTTCCAGAAATCTTCCAGCTTTTTCTTCAACTCCTTCGTATCCCTCAGATACTCCAGATGCCTCCAATGCTTCGGGAAGAGCCGGGCGTACTCGCTCTGGGCAAAGCGGTCGTCGAGGAGCAGCACCACGCCCTTATCTTCCTGCGTTCGGATGACCCGCCCAGCGGCCTGCAGGACTTTGTTCATCCCGGGCCAGCGGTAGGCGTAGTTGAAGCCCGCCCCGTTCTGGGCGTCGTAGTAGCGGCGCAGCATCTCCTGACGGGGACTCACCTGCGGCAGGCCCACGCCCACGATGGCGCAGCCGATGAGCCGGTCGCCCGCCAGGTCCACGCCCTCGCCGAAGATGCCGCCCATGACCCCGAAGCCGAGAAGCGTCTTCTCCGGGCAGGGCGAAAACCGCTCGAGGAACGCCGCCCGCCCGGCGTCGTCCAGACCGCTCTCCTGTACCAGCGTGCCGATGTCCGGGTAGCGGGCGGTGAAGTCCTCCCACACCTGCCGCAGATAGGCATAGCTGGGGAAGAAGGCCAGATAGTTGCCCACCCGGCTGGACGCCAGCGCCGCGAGGGCATCCGAGATGGGCCGGATGCTGGCGTCCCGCTGGCGGTAGCGGGTGGAGATGGAAGGCAGACAGTAGAGCCCGAGGTTTTCTGCCGGGAAGGGGCTTTCCAGCGCCACGGCCCGGGCCTCGGGACAGCCGAGGACGGTGCGGTAGTAGCCCGGCGGCGTCAGCGTCGCGCTGAACAGCGCCGCCGCCCGCCCTGCCGAAAGGCTTGCGTCCACGAAGGGGGACGGGTCGAGGCAGAGCAGCTGCAATTCAAGGTCACTGCCCCGGGCGGTGAGCTGGGCGGCAAAATGCTCGTCGTACCGTTCCGACGCCCGCAGGATGTCCTGCACCTCAAAGTAGAGATCCAGCAGGGCCGCGTGGGCTTCGGCGTCGGGATCCTCTTCCAGCCAGTCCTGCAAGGGAGCCGTCAGCGCCCGCAGCGGGGCCAGCAGGGCAGAGGGAAGCTCCTTGCAGAACACCGTGCCGTCCTGAGCGTAGTCGGCGGCGGGCAGTTCGATGGCGGGCGTCTCCGCAGATCCCAGCAGGGAGGTCTGGCCGCTGTCGTTCTCTTCGGCGGCAGTGCTGCCCCGGCGGGGCGCGAGGGTCGAGACCGCTTTCCGTCCCTCTAAAAAGGCTTTGTCGGCCTTGCTCAGAGCGGTCTTAAGGGTGCTTTTGCCCCGCCCGAGTGCGCGTTTTGCCTCGGTGAGGCTGCTCTTGCAGAAGCGTGCCGAGTACATGGCCCGCGCCCGCTCGGGCAGATTGTGGGCCTCATCCACGAGGAAGAGCCAGTCGCCCGCGCTGTCGAAGAACCGCCGCAGATGCACCACGGGGTCGAAGAGGTAGTTATAGTCGCCGATGATGACGTCGCACCACTCGCTCAGATCCAGCCCCAGCTCGAAGGGGCAGACCGTGAACTGCTTTGCGGCGTCGGCCAGCGCGGCCCGGTCGAAGCGGCCGGTGCCGTCGTCCAGAAGGGCTTTCAGGGCCGTGTTCACCCGGTCGTAGTAGCCGTTTGCGTAGGGGCAGAGCTCCGGCAGGCAGGCGGGATGGCCCTCGGCATCCGGGTGGAGGCAGACCTTTTCTTTGGCCGTCAGGGTCACGCTGCGCAGAGCCAGCTTGGGATCAGACGCCCGCAGCCGCGCAATGGCATCCTCGGCGGCGGACTGAGTCGTGTTGCGGGCCGTCAGGTAGAACAGCTTCTCGCCGCAGCCGGTGCCGATGGCCCGCAGAGCAGGGAAGAGGACGCTCATGGTCTTGCCGATGCCGGTGGGGGCCTGACAGAAGAGCCGGACGCCGCTTTTAGACGGCGCGGCAGTGCAGGCGCGGTAGACTTCGCCTGCCAGCGCCCTCTGCCCGGGCCGGTAGGCCGGAAAGGGAAAATCCAGCGCCGAAAGGCTCACGCCCCGCTGCTCCTTCCACGCCAGCTGACGCTGCGCCCAGGGGGCGTACTGCTCGAGCAGATCCTGCAAAAACGCTTCCAGCTCTTCAAGGGTGAAATGCCGCACGAAGCGGAGGATGTCGTCGGTGTCGATTTGGTAGTAGGTGAGCCGGACGTCCAGCTTTTCCAGCCCCTGCTGACGGCCATACAGCGCCCCGTAGACCATTCCCTGCGCCCAGTGGCAGGGGTTCATGTCCTCGGCGATGTCGTCGGTGGGGACGGCTGTGGTCTTTATCTCGTCGATGACCGTCACGCCCGCCTCGTCGGTGAAGATGCCGTCGGCCCGGCCTTCGATGGTGAAGGGGATGCCCGCCGCCTCCCGTTCGCCGGAGAGGAAGACTTCGGCGGCGTAGCCTTCGCCTGCGGCCTTTTGGAGCTTGCGGTGGATGCGTGCGCCCTCGTTGGCGCGGTCGAAGCCGGCAAAGCGGCTGTCGATGCTGCCGGTGCGGAGCAAAAATTCCACCAGCTGGCGGACAGGCAGGCGAAAAGCAGGCATAGCGGGTCACTTCCTTTTTGACTTTTTATATTTATAATTGGCAGGCCCGTCTTTGTACAACCTCTCAGCCTGCTTCGCAACCCGGGCAGTGGCACGAAGTGCCGGAGAGGTTGATTCTTACGCCAGCCCCAGCATCCCGGCGCACTGGGCGGCAGCTTCGTCCACCTTGCCGAAGTCCACGGCGGCGCGGTAGTAAGTCTCCAGCTCGTCGTGGCAGGCTTTGGCCTGTGCCATCAGGTCGGCGGCCTGTTCCAAAAGCTCTGCTGCCGCCCGCTCGTTGAAGCGGAGACGGGCGCGGTAGCCCGCCAGATTTTCCCGGTCCACGAAACGGGTACACCGGACGGCCTGCACGCCGGGCAGCTGCACCGGGTGCCACCGGTTGTCGGTGAGGAAAGCCAGCCGGAGGGCCGGGATGAAGAGATGATCTATCTTGTCGTCGGGGTGCATGGCGCAGGGGCAGGTGATGATGTGGTAGCCCCGGGCCAGCGCCTCGGCCCGGATGAGCTCGAGAAGCAGGCGGGAGACGGCGCCGTAGTCGTCATGGAAGACCACATACCGGTCGGCCAGCGCCTGTACGGTGCCGCGGTAGAAGACCGGCCCTTTCGGCGTGATGGCCGACAGCAGCCGCAGCTCTTCGCTGGCCGAGGCCCCCTCGGGCAGGCGGGGGAGAGTCCGGGCGCAGAGCCGCTTGACGTAGCGGCGGACTTTCTCGAAGTTGGCACTGCACGCCTCAGCCCGGCGGCTGTCCAGCAGCAGGCTCCCGGCAGATGCGATATACCGCGCGGCCCGGCTGCGCAGGGCAGTGTTCTGGGCAGATCGG